>Ga0268266_10000133_pt1 | contig 143210 bp, 140 predicted proteins | sample KBSS13metaG_FD_190356 | JGI IMG/M metagenome (GOLD analysis project Ga0268266, IMG submission 190356) | Switchgrass rhizosphere microbial communities from Kellogg Biological Station, Michigan, USA - KBS S1-3 metaG (SPAdes) (version 2) | ecosystem: Host-associated > Plants > Roots >...
GTCCTGGGGCATGCGAGTCTCCTTTTGCGCGCCCTACTCCTCCGCAGGTTCGAACCGCAACACGCCCGCGGTGTAAGTCGTGTGTGTCGGATTGTCGCCCGGGTGACGCTGGCCGTCGTAGACCACGACCTCCTTGAAATCGAAGGGCGACACGCCTTCCAGACACGCGACGTTCACGCCGAGTTGGTCGGGGTTCGAGCGGCGCTTGTGGTGGGTATAGATTCCACATTCAGTGCAGAAGTGATGCTCGGCGACTTTGGTGTTGAAGCGATACGTCGCGAGCTTGTCTTCGCCTTCAACGATACGGAAGCCGTCGTGGGTCGAAGTCACCGCGATCGCGCCGCGCATCCGACAGATCGAGCAGGTGCAGCGGCGCGCTGAGGCCAGTCCCATTGGAAGTTCGGCGGTGAACTTCACCGCGCCGCAATGGCACGAGCCGTTGAGGGTGACAGGCTCGTTCGACGTGACGTCGGTCACGCGGCGACTTTCTCCAAAGCATCGCGGACGGCAGCCAGCGCGTCATTCGCCTTGTCGCCGTCAGGACCGCCCCCCTGGGCCATGTCGGGGCGGCCACCGCCGCCCTGCCCGCCCAGAGCCGCCACCGCAGCTTTGACCAGCTCGACCGCGCTGACCTGGCTCACAACATCGTCGGTCACGCCGACGGCAACGCTCGCACGCCCTTCGTTGACGGCGATCAGCGCCGCCACCCCCGAACCAACGCGCTGCTTCATTTCGTCGACTGCAGAGCGCAGGCCTTTGGGGTCAAGGCCCTCGACAACCTGACCCAGGAATTTGGTGCCGCCGACGTCTTCGGGGCCTGCAACATCGGCTTTGGCCGCGCCGCCTCCCATCGCCAACGCCTTCTTCGCGTCGGCGAGCTCTCGCTCGAGACGGCGGCGATCCTCGACCAGTGTGGCAATGCGCGCGGGCACGTCATCTGGTGACGACTTGAGCGTCGCCGCAGCCTCACGCAGCTTTGAGTCGCGTTCGCTTAGCCACTGACGCGCAGCTTCTCCAGTCAGCGCTTCGATGCGGCGGACACCCGACGAGACTGCGCTCTCGGAGATGATCTTGAGGAGCTGGATATCGCCGAGTGCACGGACATGCGTGCCACCGCAAAGCTCGACCGAATAATCGGCGTCGGTGTCGCGGCCCATCGAAAGCACGCGGACCTCATCGCCATATTTCTCGCCGAACAACGCCATCGCGCCCGCATCGATCGCCTCGGAATGGCTCATGAGACGCGTAGTCACTGGCTCGTTCGAGCGGATCTGGGCATTCACCTCAGCCTCGACGGCCTCGATGTCGTCACGGGTCAGCGCTGTTGGGTTCGAGAAGTCGAACCGGAAATAGTCCGGCGCCACCAGGCTGCCCTTTTGGGTGACGTGGGTACCCAAACGACGGCGCAACGCCGCGTGGAGCAGGTGCGTAGCGCTGTGGTTCGCGCGGACCCGGTTGCGGCGCTCCGCATCGACGCGCTGGGCCACGGTCTCGCCGACTGTCAGTTCGCCGGCCACAACCTTCGTCCGCAATACATGGAGCTTGCCCAGCGGCTTGGAGGTATCCTCAACGTCACCGTCGAAGCCTTTGAGAGTGGTCAGTTTTCCACTGTCTCCGATCTGCCCACCACTCTCACCGTAAAAGGGAGTTTGATTGACCAAGACCTCGACCGTCTCGCCGAGTTCGGCGCGCTCGACCCTGGCGCCATCCTTCACGATCGCGAGGACTACACCCTCCCCTTCATCGCCCGAGTAGCCGGTGAATTCCGTGGCGCCCTATTCCTCGGCGAGATCGAACCAGACGTCCTCGTTAGCCTTGGCGCCCGAGCCCTTCCACGCGGCGCGGGCCTTTGCCTTTTGCTCGGCCATGGCGGCGTCGAAGCCCGCCTGATCAACGCCAAGGCCGCGATCGCGCAGCGCTTGCTCCGTCAAGTCGAGCGGGAAGCCATAGGTGTCGTAAAGCTTGAACGCAGTTTCGCCTGAAAGAGTCCCACCTTCACCCAGGCCCGCGCTTGCCTCGTCGAGCAGCTTGATGCCTGTTGCCAGCGTCTGCCGGAACCGCGTCTCTTCCTGCTTCAGTGTTGCTTCGATGAGCGGCTGCGCGCGCAGCAATTCAGGGTAAGCGGCGCCCATCTCCGCGACCAAAGCCGGCACCAGGCGCCACATAAGCGGCTCACTCGCGCCGAGTAGATGCGCGTGGCGCATCGCGCGCCGCATGATCCGGCGAAGGACGTAGCCCCTGCCCTCGTTCGCCGGCAGGACGCCGTCGGCGACCAGGAAGCCTGACGTTCGCAGATGGTCCGCGATGATGCGATGGCTGGCCGACATGTCTGCCGAATTATTGCTCGTCAGTTCCTGACTCGCGGCGATCAGCGCCTTGAACGTGTCAGTCTCGTAATTGTCCGTCGTGCCCTGAAGAACGGCTGCGATCCGCTCCAGGCCCATGCCGGTATCGATCGACTTCTTGGGCAGCTCCGAGACGATTTCGCCCGCCGCCTGCTCGTACTGCATGAAAACGAGGTTCCAGACCTCAACGAAGCGGTCGCCGTCCTCGTCCGGGCTGCCCGGTGGGCCACCGGGAATGTGATCACCGTGGTCGTAGAAGATCTCCGAGCACGGCCCGCACGGCCCGTCATCGCCCATCGACCAGAAATTGTCCTTGGTCGGGATGCGGATGATGCGGCTTTCCGGAATGCTACTGATCTTCTTCCAGAGGTCGAAGGCCTCGTCGTCAGTGTGATAGACCGTGGCCGTCAGCCGGTCGGGGCTGAGGCCCCATTCCTTGGTGAGCAGATTCCAAGCGAGCTCGATTGCTCGGTCCTTGAAATAATCGCCGAACGAGAAATTCCCGAGCATTTCGAAGAAGGTATGGTGCCGCGCCGTGTAGCCGACGTTGTCGAGGTCGTTGTGCTTGCCGCCGGCGCGCACGCACTTCTGCGAGCTGCTCGCCGTAACGTAAGGTCGCGTTTCAAGGCCAGTGAACACATTCTTGAACGGCACCATGCCCGCGTTGACGAACATCAGGGTCGGGTCGTTCTGCGGCACCAGCGGAGCGGACTGCACCCGCGCGTGCCCGTTCTTCTCGAAATAGTCGAGGAAACCGCGGCGGATGTCGTTGGTCGAAGTCATGTGAGCAGGATGTAAATGCCATGCTGCGCTGCGGCAAGGACGGCGCTGCCTTCGGGGCTTGGCAGTCGTGTCGCGTTGCCGCTAGGCCCGCGAGAATGGCCAAGCGATCGAGCATTCCAAAGTACAAACGCCGGCGACGCGACACGCGGTCCTGGCCGCGGCGGATCATCGGCTGGATCGTGAAGCTGATCGTGGCCTTCTTTGTGATCTCGACGCTTTGGGTGATCATCTATCGCTTCGTGCCGCCCCCAATCACCTTCACGATGATTGGGGACATGATCGCCGGGCGCGGTGCGACGCGCGACTGGATGCCGATCAGCCAGATCGATCGCGACATGGTTCGGGCGGCGATTGGCGCCGAGGACAGCAAGTTCTGTCAGCATAACGGATTCGATATCGACGCCATCGAGGATGCGATGAAGCGCAACGCCTCGGGCGGACGAATCCGCGGCGGATCGACGATCAGCCAACAGACCGCAAAGACCACGTTTCTGTGGAACGGCGGCGGCTATGCGCGGAAAGGCGTCGAGGCCTGGTTCACCTTCCTGATCGAGCACCTCTGGGGCAAGCGCCGGATCATGGAGGTCTACCTCAACAATGCCGAGACAGGCCTCGGCACCTATGGCGTGAATGCCGGGTCCCAACGCTATTACGGGCATGATGCCAGCGCCATGAGCTCGATCGAAGCGGCGCGGATCGCAGCCGTTCTCCCGCTGCCGAAAGAGCGCGGCGCGATTGCCCCCAAAGGCTTCACACGCCGCTACGGCAACACGATTGATGCCCGAATTGGGGTGGTCGCCCGGGACGGCCTGGACGCGTGCGTCTACAAGGGCGCGACGGCTCCAGCGAACAAGGCGCCACCAAAGGTCACGACGAAGCCACGGCCGCTTCCGGGCGAAGAATACGAAACGGCCAAGCCGCCGCCGCCCGAGGCTGACGTCGACGAGTCCGCGCCGACGGCGACAGAGCCTCAGCAGAACCTGCCGGAGCAGGCGCCGCAGCCCCAAACGACCAATGAAGAGACAGTGCCTCCAGCGGAGCCGGTGACCGAGCCGCAGAACGGAATATAGCGCTCGCGCCAAGCAGTGCTGGAAGCCCGTCCACAGTAGGAACGTGACCCCTGCCCTGACCGTTTAAGCGGCAATCAGGACATGGAGGTAAGAATGGCCACGCGTACCCAGACTCGCTCGTCAAACCGCAGCAGCAATTCCAGCAATAACGATCGCAGCGCTTTCTCTTGGAGCGACAATGCCGGTCCGATGATCGGCGCCGCGCTTGCAGGCGCTGCCATCGGCCTCGCCGCAAACTACGGGCGAAAGGCGTTGATGCAGGGCATGGAAGCAGCCGTCGGTGACTGGGACGAGATCCTTGCCGCCGAGCACGACGTGGCGCTCGCGATCTTCGACAAGATGTTGGCGACCGACGAAACCCAGACGTTCAAGCGCAAGATGCTGCTCATGAAGCTGACCCATGCGCTCGACAAGCATGCTCATCAGGAGGAAATGGTCGTCTATCCGGCGCTTCGGGAAGCCAATGAGGCCACGGACGCCGACCACCTCGAAGGCGAGCACGGCTACATCAAGACATTCATCTATGAACTCAACAAGGCCGGTCCCGACTCACCGAGCTGGCTGGAGAAGGTGCGTGAGTTCCGTCAGCTCGTGGCGAGCCACGCGCACATGGAAGAAGAGCAGGTCTTCCCGCGCTTCAAGGAAGCGCTGACGGAAGAGCAGAATTCCGAAATCACCAGCCTAGTGAACCGCGACGGCTTCTGGATGGCTTAACCCACCAAGGCGAGCCTTGGGGGTTCCTGAGCGGCGAGGGTTACGCTCCCCTCGCCGCTTATTTGCGTGATTCGTTCGGCAAGCTCTCCGTCGAGCGTGAAGTCTCGTCCAGCCAGCACGGTTGCTTCGCCGCCGCTTGCGAGCGGCACAATGAAGCGGACCACGCCATTGCCGTTACGGGCATCGGCCAACTCGCGAGCAATGCGCGGAATGAGTTCGTGCGAGGCACGCACAATCATCTCGAGCCTGGTCTTCTTCGCAAGTGTCTCAAGCGGCTGAAAGCGCTTGATCGTAACCCGCGGAGTCTCGTCACCGGCGCGCCGGTCGAGCTCGACCGTAAGCAGCCCGCACGCTTGCGCCTTGGCGGCGGCTTCGAGCGCACCTGAGGGCTCCTCGTCGAAGCAGGTTGCGGTGAACTGGCCCGAGCTGTCGCTGAGGTCAGCCATCATGTACCGGCGTCCGCGAGCCGACGTGCGGTAGCGCGCGTTCTCGACAAGCCCCGCCATGGTCGCGCTGACCCGCTCGCCCTCCGCCACGCGAAGGTCGGAGATTTCGGCAAAGGTCTTCACCTTGTGGACCGACAACAGGTGCTTGCTTGCGTCGACGGGGTGAGCGGAAAAATAAAAACCAAAGGCGTCGCGCTCGGCGGCCATGCGCTGGGCAACAGTCCAGTTCGCGTCTTTGGGAAGACGGATCGGCGCGGCCTCGGAACTGCTTACACCGAACAGGCCGGCCTGCCCGCTGGTACGCTGATCGTGGGCGCTCGCAGCATGGGCGAGGATGGTCTCGGCCGCGCCAAACACCGCCGCTCGGTCCGGCTTGATCGAGTCGAATGCGCCTGCACCAGCGAGGCTCTCAAGCTGGCGGCGGTTAAGCAAACGGGGATCGATCCGTGCGGCGAAATCCTCGAGGCTCGCGAACGGGCCGCCGCGCTCGCGTTCCTCGACGAGCGCTTCCATCGCTTTTTCGCCGACACCCTTGAGCGCGCCCAGCGCATAGCGAACCGCGCCATTCTCGACCGTGAAATAAGCATGGCTGGCGTTGATGTCGGGCGGCAGGCAATCGACCCCGCCACGGCGCATGTCCTCGACAAATATGCCGAGTTTGTCGGTCAGCGCCATGTCGAAGCTCATCGACGCGGCGTAGAATTCGGGCCGATGGTGGGCCTTCAACCAAGCGGTCTGGTAGGCGACCAAAGCGTAGGCTGCGGCGTGGCTCTTGTTGAAGCCATAGCCGGCGAACTTGTCGATCAAGTCGAACAGCTCGTTCGCCTTTGCGGCGGCGATCTGGTTGTGCGTGCCGCAGCCGTCGACAAAACGAGCACGCTGCGCGTCCATCTCCGCCTGGATCTTCTTGCCCATCGCGCGGCGCAGCAAGTCCGCGTCGCCCAGCGAGTAGCCAGCTAGCAGCTGCGCCGCCTGCATGACCTGCTCCTGGTAGACGAAGATGCCGTAAGTCTCGGCGAGAATGCCTTCGAGCAGGGGGTGCGGATATTCGATCGAAACGCGCCCGTTCTTGCGGTCGCCGAACAACGGAATGTTGTCCATCGGGCCGGGGCGGTAGAGCGCGACGAGGGCGATGATGTCGCCGAAGTTGGTTGGGCGGACGGCCGCCAGCGTGCGCCGCATGCCCTCGGATTCCAGCTGGAACACGCCGACCGCGTCAGCGCGCTGAATTAGCTCGTAGACCGACGTGTCGTCCCACGGCAAAGTCGCGAAATCGACCTCGACACCCTGTTCGGCGAGGAGCCGCTGGCCTTCCTTCAGAACTGACAGGGTCTTGAGGCCGAGAAAGTCGAATTTTACCAACCCCGCGGCCTCGACATATTTCATGTCGAACTGCGTGACCGGCATGTCCGAACGCGGGTCGCGGTAGAGTGGGACCAGCTCGTCGAGCGGACGGTCGCCGATGACGACGCCGGCGGCGTGGGTCGACGCATGGCGCGGAAGGCCTTCGAGCTTCATCGCCAGGTCGAACAGCCGTTTGACGTCTGGATCTTTGTACTCGGCTGCAACTTCTGGAACGCCATTGAGGGCGCGCTCCAGCGTCCACGGGTCGGTCGGATGGTTCGGGATCAGTTTGGCGAGCCGGTCGACATGGCCATAGCTCATCTGCAGGACGCGACCGGTGTCCTTGAGCACGGCACGGGCCTTCAGTCGCCCGAACGTGATGATCTGCGCGACCTTGTCCCGGCCATATTTGCCCTGGACGTAGGTAATGACCTTGTCGCGATGCGTTTCGCAGAAGTCGATGTCGAAGTCCGGCATAGACACGCGCTCAGGATTGAGGAAGCGCTCGAACAGCAGGCCCAACGCAAGCGGGTCCAGGTCGGTGATGGTGAGCGCCCAGGCGACAACTGAGCCCGCGCCAGACCCGCGGCCGGGGCCGACAGGAATGTCGTTCGCCTTTGCCCATTTGATGAAGTCGGCAACGATCAGGAAGTAGCCCGCGAACCCCATGTTGGTGATGATTTCGAGCTCGTAGTCGAGGCGCTCGATGTAAGGCTGGAGATCTTCGGGCGGTCGTCCGTGAAGGCGCTGCTCCAGGCCGCTCCGGGCGTCGCGGCGAAGTTGCTCGTCCTCGTGATCGCTCAGCCGCGGCAGGATCGGCCGGCGCTTCGGCGCTGCGACCGCACAGCGCATCGCGATTACAGACGTATTCGCCAGCGCCTCGGGCAAGTCGGCAAAGATCTGCTCCATCGCAGCGCCGTCTTTCAGCCACGTGTCGGCTGATGACGTGACGCGGCTTGCGCTCTCGACATATTCGGAATTGGCGATGCACAGCATCGCATCGTGCGCCGCATGGAACGACGGGTCGGCGTAGGTCGCGGGGTTGGTCGCGACGATCGGAAGATCACGGGCGTAGGCGAGATCGATCAGCGAATCTTCCGCCGTCTCTTCCGCGGCGTCATTGCGTCGCACGATCTCGATGTAGAGCCGTTCCGGGAATAGCTGTTGGAGCCGGTCGAGATAGGCCTCGGCTTTCGTCTCCTGGCCGTCCGCTAGCAGACGCACCAAAGCGCCTTCGCCGCCGCCGGTCAGCGCGATCAGCCCTTCGTTCAGCCCGTCAAGGGCTGAAAACTGGACGTGCGGCTCAAGCTCGATTGGTCTGTCGAGGTGCGCCGATGAGACCAGCTTGCATAGGTTGGCGTAGCCAAGGTCATCCTTGGCGAGAAGAACCACCCAGTCGATCGCGCCTTCGCCACCGATCTCCGGCGGGCGCGCCACCGCGAGCGTTGTTCCGACAATCGGTTGGACGCCCTTCGCCGTGCAAGCATCGCTGAACGGCATCGCACCGTAGAGGCCGTTGCGGTCGGTCAGAGCGACGGCGGGGAAGCCGAGCTTCGCCGCACGCTCGGCGATCGTCTTCGGCTCCATTGCTCCTTCAAGCATGGTGAAAGACGAAAAAACACGAAGCGGAACGAAGGGCGGACTCACTCGAGTCAGTATGGGGATTTCGGCGGCGGAGTGAAGCGCTGGCCGCCATTTATCCCCACCTATCGCGCGGGGGTGAGGCGCCCTTCCATGATGTCGCGAATTTCCCGCATGCGACCAACATAAGCGTCTGCAATGCACTGCCGGCTCGGGCATCGATCTCGGTAAGCCAGGAAGCGATCACGCGTGCTTTGAAGCAGTTGCTTCTGCACTGGCGTCGCGGTCGCCAGCGAACGCCGATACTGGGCGGACATGTTCACGTCGAGCGCAGCAAGTCCGCTATCCTGGCAGACGGCATCTTCACCGGGGGAGCTGGCACGAGCGCAGTTGAAACTTGGACCGGCGCGCACTGGGGCCACAGGGGTCGGCTGGGCACTCGGCGATGCGGCATTCGCGACGTCGCCGGCCGGTAGCGCAGGCTCGACAGTATTGGTTTCGCCGCCAATCGCCGCCGGCGGTGCCTCAATCCGCGTCAGCGCGGCAAGCGACGAGATAATCGCGTCGGCATTTCGCAACACGACGGCGTCGTTGCTGACGGTGTAATCCAGGTCGGCCGTCAGGTTGGTCTTGTTGCCAGGACCCACGACACCGGGCGGGAGGCCGAGGTAGAAGGTTCCGGAGCAGTCCAGTGTCGCGGCCTGCTCTTCGCCCTCAAGCACCGGGTTCTCGACCCGGATCGAGGCCGCCGCGGCGATCTGTTCGTAACCCAGCTCGTTATTACCCCGCACCTCCGCAGCGCGACGAAACAGTTCGCGTTTCACGAGGTCGAAGGTGGCGTTGGACGAACAACGCTTGCTCTGGTCCTGCTCGGCGGTCTGTTCGACCTGCGGATTGCTGAGCCTGTCTTGATCCGGATTGCGATTACCGCTTAGGAACCAAAGAACGGCCAAGAGCACGACGAGGCCGGCTACCATTCCGACGACAATCAGGTTCGTTCGGGATTTGCCTCGCGGGTCGTCTGCCCCCGGATAATCATCGTTCACTGGAGACGGCCTTCCTGAAGGCGAACTACGCGATCCATCTTCGCCGCGAGCCTTTCGTTGTGCGTCGCAACCAAGGCAGCACTCCCCTCCCCTCGAACGAGACTGAGAAATTCAGCCAGCACGGTGTCTGCTGTCTGCTCGTCCAGATTGCCGGTCGGTTCATCGGCAAGAATGAGAGGCGGGTTGTTCGCAAGCGCACGAGCAACGGCGACGCGCTGCTGCTCGCCGCCCGAGAGTTTCGACGGCCGGTGGTCGAGGCGCTCGCCCAGGCGCAATTTGGTCAGCAAGTCTTTAGAGCGGGCCCGCGCGGCATTGGGTTCGGCGCCGCGCACGAGTTGGGGGATGAGGACATTCTCGAGCGCGTTGAACTCAGGCAGCAAGTGGTGAAACTGGTACACGAAACCGAGCAAGTCTCGGCGCAGCCTCGTTCGGCCATCATCATCGAGTTGCGCCGCTTCCTGGCCAGCCAACCGGATCGAACCCTGGAAGCCACCTTCGAGCAGCCCCACAGCTTGCAGCAAGGTCGATTTGCCTGAGCCTGAAGGACCAAGCAGCGCAACGATCTCGCCGGGCTTCACTTCGAGATTGACGCCGCGAAGCACTTCGATGGTCGTGCCGCCTTGCGTGAAACTGCGCCGCAGGTCGGTGGTCAAAAGTGCCGCCTCACTCATAGCGCAACACCTGAACCGGATCGGTGTTCGCCGCCCGACGGGCCGGGAACAGCGTCGCCGGGAAAATGAGGAGCAAAGTCACGATCAGAATGGCTGCCACCTCGACCGGGTCAGTCTTCGATGGAAGATCTGTCAGGATCCGAACCGACGGGTCCCACGGGTCCATGCCCGTCAGATAATGCACCACGTCGACGGCGCCCTGACGGAACAGCAGAATGATCGAACCCAAGATCAGGCCAATCAATATTCCGACCGCGCCGATGGTCATGCCGACGGTCATGAAAATCCGCAGCACGGCGCTCCGCGTGGCACCCATGGTTCGAAGGATCGCGATATCTCGAGTCTTGGACCGCACCAGCATGATCAGCGATGAAGCGATGTTGAATGCGGCGACGAGCACGATGATGCTGACGACGATGAACATGACGACCCGTTCGAGATCGAGCGCCGAGAAAAGTGCCGAGTTCATCTGGCGCCAGTCGGTCACGATGCCGCGGCCGTTCACCATTGGCTGGATGGGCTGAAGGATTTCTCCAACCTTGTCCGGGTTGTTGGTCTGGATCTCGATGACGCCCACGGAATCGCCGAGCATCAGTAATTCCTGTGCGTCCTGCATGGGCATGACGACGAACGCCTTGTCGTAGTCGTAGATGCCAACCTCGAAGACGGCGCCGACGGTATAGGTAACAATGCGCGGGACAGTACCTACGACGGTCGAGCGTCCTTCGGGACTGATCAGGCTGATTTCACTGCCCGGACCAGCACCCAATTGATCAGCAAGCCGCGACCCGATCGCAATCTTGCCGCTACCCGGCGTTATGGACTTCCAGTCGCCAGCAACAACGTGACCGGTCAGTGTCTTGTTGGACAGGATATCGGACAGCCGCATCCCGCGTACGATCACGCCTTCGACCCGGCCATTGCCGGAGGCCATCAGCGGCTGCTCAATCAGCGGCAGGGCAGAAGTGACGCCATTGGTCTTCCTCGCGGTGTCGGCAATTTGCTGCCAGTTTTCGAGCCGGCCGCCGAAACCCTGGATGACAGCATGGCCGTTGAGACCCACGACCTTGTCGAACAGCTCCGCACGGAAGCCGTTCATGACGCTCATCACGACGATCAACGCTGCGACCCCGAGCGCGACTGCGCCGATGCTAAAGCCCGCTGCTGCGAAGATGAAGCCTTCGCCCTTCTCCGGAAGCAGGTAGCGACGAGCGACCATGCGCTCGTAGCGGCTGAGGATCATAGGGTCGGGTCCGGAGCTGTTGGCGACTTGCCGAACGCAGGAAGCATGCTTTCGATCACGTCCACCGCGCGATCCACCGGAATTAGCTCACGCTGGCCGCTGCGCCGGTTCTTGGTTTCGATCATGCCTTCGGCGACGGACTTGGGACCAATGATGAACTGCCAGGGCAAGCCGATCACATCCATGGAGCCGAGCTTCACGCCGCCGCGCTCATCGCGATCATCATAAAGGACGATGTCACCGAACCGTTGGAGCTTGGCATACAAGTCCTCGGCGACAGCGACGCAGGCCGGGTCATCGTTACGCATGTTCACCAAGCCAATGATCCAGGGCGCGATCGATTCGGGCCAGATGATGCCCGCCTCGTCATGGCTGGCCTCGATGATCGCTCCGACCAGGCGCGAGACACCGACGCCATAGCTTCCCATCTGCGGGACGACTGGCGTGCCGTCGGGGCCCGAAACCTTGAGTCCCATCGAGCTCGAATATTTGTCGCCGAAATAGAAAATGTGACCGACTTCGATTCCGCGGCCCGTCCGCTTTTTGTGGTCGGGCACCGCTTCCCACTTGGCCACGTCATGGGTTTCATCGGTGGCGGCGTACGTAGAGTTCACGCGATCGAAAAGTCCCTGGAGCCCGGCCTCGTCACCGTATTTGAGATCCGCCTGGTTCCAATCGAAACTCTCGTAAGCGGCGTCGTAGAAAACCTCGCTTTCGCCGGTCGGGGCGAGCACGATGAATTCGTGGCTGAGATCGCCGCCGATCGGACCTGAATCCGCTTTCATCGGCACCGCCTGGATACCCAGCCGCTGGAAGGTCCGCAGATAAGCAAGCATCTGCGTATAATAGCTCTGCCGAGCTCCGGCCTCGTCGAGGTCGAAGCTGTATGCGTCCTTCATCAGGAATTCGCGTCCGCGCATTACGCCGAAGCGAGGCCGCACCTCATCCCGAAACTTCCACTGGATATGATAGAGGGTTCGCGGAAGGTCGCGGTAGCTCTTCACCTCGTCTCGAAAGAGCCCGGTGATCATCTCTTCGTTGGTCGGACCGTAAAGCATCTCACGGTCGTGCCGATCCTTGATGCGCAGCATCTCGGGGCCATACGCGTCGTAGCGTCCACTCTCGCGCCACAGGTCCGCCGACTGAAGCGTCGGCATGAGAAGTTCCTGCGCGCCGGCGCGATCCTGCTCCTGCCGGACGATCTCCTCGATCTTCTTCAAGACCCTGAAGCCCAACGGCAGCCAAGCGTAAATGCCGGCCGCGGTCTGGCGAACGAGGCCGGCGCGGAGCATCAGCTTATGGCTGACGATCTGGGCGTCTGACGGACTTTCCTTGAGAACGGGGAGAAATGCTCGGGACCAACGCATGGGCCCGCGCTGTAACGGCTCTGTCGCAACTCGCAACCTGACGGACTGCTGTTGCCGCGCCGACACAGGCGTCGCCCAAAAGCCAAGCAACATCATTTCATGCAGTGACAGCCTCGGGAGTCGAGCCTAGCGTCCGCCCCGGTCCGAACGACTGGCCCTTGGCTCGTAGGTTCGGGGTTGCGGCGAACAACTGGGGAGGTTCGGCGCACAACGTCCAAGGGGGCTGACGAGCAATCGTCACGCAAGGCGCCCGGATCGCTAGTCGATCCGGGCGTTTGCTTTTGTGCACAACCCGTCTTTGGTGTAGACGCTCAGCCTTGGCCGAATTGGCCAACAAGCGCGGAAATCCGCGCAGAAGGAGCACGCCATGCGGATACGCATGATAATGGCGCTGACCTTCCTAACCGTGACGGCGGCCCCGGCCTTGGCCCAGGATACCGATCGCTCCGGCTATCGAAGCGAAACCGAAAGCCGGATGCTCGACAAGAGCAGTAACGACATCCTGTGGAATTCCATCGGTCTACTCGGCCTGCTGGGATTGCTCGGGCTTCGTCGCGGACATGAGGAGGACAGTTACCACCCAGCTTCGCTCGAATGAGCGGAAGCTGGAGGAGGGTGATCATGAAGCACATTCTACTTATCTTCTTCGCGGCCGTGCTGTTCGCGGCGGCCCCCGCGTTCGGACAGGACAATAGCGCGGCTGGGGCCGCCGCCCCCGCTTCAGCGAGTTTCCCGTGGGGAATTGTGGGCTTAGTCGGGCTTGTAGGACTGCTCGGCGCTAGAAAGCGCGCGAGTTAATCGCGGTTTGCACCAACACGGCGCCACGCCCTAAGCTTTAGGGCATGGACAAGTTGAAACCGGGAACGCAACTGGTCGAAGGCGGCCGGCGCAAGGACTGGCGCGGGCGGCTCGTCAACGTTCCGGTCGAACGGGCTTCGACGGTGCTTTTCGACAGTGTCGCGGACTTGCGCGCCAGCAAGCCAGGTCTCGGAACCTACCGGTACGGTCTTCAGGGGACCGCGACTCACTGGGCGCTATCCGATGCCCTGACCGAGCTTGAGCCGGGCGCGGAGGGAACCGCGCTCTATTCCTCCGGGCTTGCCGCGATCACGACGGCACTGTTGGCAGTGCTCTCGCCTGGCGACGAGCTAATGGCTCCCGATTCGGTGTACGGACCAACCCGCAAATTCTGCGAAACCTTCCTCAAGCGCTACGGCGTGTCGTGCCGCTATTACGATCCACTCACGATCCCCCAGATTGGTGAAACCACTCGCGCCATTCTGCTCGAGAGCCCTGGGTCCCTCACGATGGAGGTACAGGACGTGCCGGCAATTTGTGCCGCGGCGCGCCAACGCGGCATCGTCACGCTCATTGATAATACTTGGGCGACACCCCTGCTCTTTCCGGCGATCGCAGCCGGCGTCGACATCAGCATCCTCGCAGCTACGAAATATGTGGGCGGTCACGCCGACGTGATGCTCGGCTCGGTCACGGCGACGTCCGAACACTTCAAGCGAATCCAGACCCTCGGTTGGGATCTCGGCCATGCCGTCTCGCCCGACGATGCGTGGCTGGGATCGCGCGGCGTGCGGACGATGGGCGTCCGCCTGAAACAGCATGAGGAAAGCGCACTTAGGATTGCCAAATGGCTGCAGGAGCGACCCGAGGTTGGCCTCGTTCTTCATCCGGCCCTGCCCGATTGCCCAGGCCACGAGTTTTGGAAGCGCGACTTCAAAGGTTCGTCCGGGCTGTTCGCCTTTGAACTTAAAGACGCAAGCGATTCAGACCGCGCGAAATTCGTCGACGCGCTCGAGTTGTTCGGCATCGGTTTCAGCTGGGGTGGCTATGAAAGCCTGGCCATGCCGGTGGATCCCGTTCGGAGGGTGTCCAAACCACCCGCTCCGAACCTCATCCGATTGCACATCGGCCTCGAAGACGCTGGCGATCTTATGGATGATCTGGACCGGGCCTTCGCAAACCTCTTGTAAGGTTATGGCTGTTAGAGAACTTTAGTGCGACAAGTTGTGCTCGGTATCCGACCAAGCTATTTCCCCTGTTTCCGATCTCGTGCGTAGTATCGGGTGTTAGCCGGAGTATCCTCATGCGCTCTCTCACCAAGAAAATCGGAACCGTCGCGGCAGCATTTGCAATGCTGACAGCCCCGGCAGTTGCGTCGGCTTCTGAAGGCTCAGCGCCTACTCCGGCGAGCGAATGGGTGACGCTGAGCGAGCTCAACCCTGCTGGAGCTGTGGCGCTCGGAGCGAGCGGCGCTACCGTGCCGACTGCAGCGACCATGGCCACGTCGGCTGCGGTTGCTCAGCCTGTCGATGCCAATAGCGATTATCGGTCGAACCCGCTCCCCTGGCCCGTGATCGGAGTGCTGCTCGCGGTCGTCGGAACGATGATCTACATCGAGTTCATCGAGCATCACCACGGGCACTTTCTTTTCCCGAACCCGGCGAGTCCTCAGTAAGGCCGCCAGGGACGATCCTGCCACGCTGATGAATTTTTCGATCTGAAGATGGTAGCGGAGGAGGGACTTGAACCCCCGACACGCGGATTATGATTCCGCTGCTCTAACCAGCTGAGCTACTCCGCCCCATAAAGGCAATGGCGCGCCCTTTGAGCGCGCCAGCGAGCCGCGATATAAGAGCGGTACCCGGTCCGGTCAACGCGAGGAACCGCTTACGGCTGCTCTCGTTGAGTGGACAGGACATTACTCTGGAGTCACCTCGCGAATGGACCCGCTGACCCCGCTCGATACGCTCTGCCGGATCATCCTCCGGGCCCGCGAATATGAAGCGCAGACCGCCACCGACTATGACGGGGGCGAAGCCGCCGACAATGTCGATGACGAGGATGAGGGTGCGCTGTCCGTGCTCGACGACACGATCAATGAGAGTGTCGAAGAGGAATTGAAAGCCGCCTTCGAGGACCTGGGTGAAGACCAGCTCGCCGAAGTCATTGCTTTCTGCTGGGTCGGCCAAGGCACCTATGACTCCGGCGACTGGGACGAAGCAATCAGCGAGGCGCAGGATCTGGTTGGCGCCGGCACAAACGGCGCGGTCGATGAGCTGATGGACATGCCGATGCTTGCGTCCGTGCTCGAATCGGGAATGGCGGCGTTCGATCTAAGCTGTGACGGCATCGGCGACCTGAGTTAAAGCTCGCCGTCCAGCCGTTTCAATAATGAGCTGAATACGAATGCTGCGTTGCAGCATCGCACTTGCAGCATGCGGTGCGAATTCCCAACTTTATGCGCAGAGAGCTGGCGGGAAATCCCAACCGCGCCTGAGCGCGGATACCTAACCGACTGGTTTCTCAGGTGGATTTTGTTTGGCACGGCTCTTGCTCAGTCAAGAGTATCGATTTGCCAATGGAGTTGGAAATGCAAGCGCAAGAAGTTCAGTCCGCGGAGCCCTACGTCGCCCTGCCCCTCCGTTCGCACACCATTCTCGGTGTTTGCGAAGGTCTTGGTGAGGACTTCGGGATCAGCCCCTTGTTCTTCCGGGTGCCGCTTGCCGCGATGGTTCTGTGGAGCCCACTGATCGCCTTCGGCCTGTATTTCGGGCTTGGAGCGGTTGTCCTTGCTTCTCGCCTGCTCTTCCCACGTCCGAAGACGGCGCAGGCTTCGGTTCAGATCGTCGAAACGGCCAGCAACGAGGATCGGGAACAGCTCCCCCTCGCGGCATAAGCCCTTCCCCAGGCGCGCAGCTCGCTCCCCGTTCAGCTGCGCGCCGCCGGGGAATTCCTCAACCATAGAGGCGTGGAAGGTTGGCCGAGAAAAATCTCGAGGCCCAGAAACGGGTAAACCCCACCGGTTTGACCCGGCGGGGTTCCCCATGCTTTGGAACCGAAGTCCCGAAGCACGTCCTTAGTCATACAGCCGTAACTCTGGCCGTCGAGTCCCTTTTTGGACTTCCAGACTAGCGACTCACAGTTTCCGGTGGATGAAGCTGTGGATAGTTCGGGAATAACTCCGACTCGCCGAGTCGTGGCGCTCATTTACCTCTCTCTCCGAAAACTTACGGCCATTTAAACCTCGTCTTTACGCCCTTGGGTTACGACCGTCGGCAATAGGTTTCGTCTGAAGCACTCAGTCGAGGGGATAAGAATGGCGATTAATCGGTCCGTCGACCGTCAAACGGTCAGCGTTGCCGAAACCCAGCTCGCGCGCGTCGCGGGCGACGGGTGCGCTCGCCATCCCTATTTGAATGCACTTCTGGAAGCGTCGGGACCGCACACTGGCCGCGACCTTTCAGACGCAGTCCATCTCCTGTGCAGCCTTCACGGCCGTCATCCGGGTCTCATCGAGATCGCCGTAGGCCATTGCGCCAACAGCTCGACCCAGAAATGGCTGATCGAAGCATCGGAGGCATTCGAGCGTGAGCGCCTTTATCTTGTTCGGCTGACATCAGCAGTTGGCCCCCTGCCGAGCACGCCGGGTGCAGCAGAAACCGAATCGAGCCTGGTTGCGGCCCGCCACGCGCTGGAGACGCTGGCCAATTCCGAGCGCAAGGGTTGCGCCCTCGGCGCCGCTACCGCTCTCGTGGGCGACTGGTGGCCGATTCGACGCCTGCTCGATCGGGCGGCGTCCCGAGTCGGTATTCAGTGCCCGGCCCCGTCGCTTCCTGATGAGTCGTCGGTAATCCAGGCGATCAACATTTCGTCGGATGGGCTGGCTAGCGAGCGCGCCCTTGCCTTTGGCGGCGAGCAGCTGTTGCTCCAGCATCGCGCCCTTTTCGACCTGCTCGAGGCTCGGGCCGAGGCCCGGGGCGACTACTAAACAAGACTACGCTTCGCGGCGCCTTCGTCACTGACAACCTAAAGAAATCGCCGCCCGCAACGAGTGCGGACGGCGACCTCTCCCCAGTAACTGTCAATCCGATCAGTCGTCGCGGTAGGCGAGTTCGTAATTTCCCCAACGCCGGCCCTTGATCCACAGCGGCACGAAGACGTTCTTCACGGGGATATGCTTGTCACCAAGCTCCATCCGGTAAGTATAGAGCGTCGCCGGCTGCTCGCTGGCTAGCGCGCTGCGCGTCGCATCGTCGATCAGGATCCGCTTGTTGCGGCAGTGCGCGTCGTTCCAGACCGGATCCGGCCCCTGGGGATGACTGCGCTCCGAAAGGTGAGTCGGTAGATATCCGTTCATGTCGCCGCAGGCGGAGCCGATGATTCGGCCGTCGGACGCCTTCACACGATCCAGGATCGGGCGCATGTGCTTGTCGGCGGCCGCGTTGAACCGCGTGTCGTACTGAACCGGGTTCGAGCCTTCGACGATCTGGTAGTTGGTATCGAACGCGTCTTCCATCGACAGCTCGCCGGCATCGATCGCACGCTCGAGAGCGACCTGGATCTGGCGGCAGGCTTCCTGAGCTTTGAGGATAAAAGGCGTGTCGTCGATCTCGGCGCCTGAATTGGCGAGCGTGTCGAGCATGGTACTTGACAGCATTTCGAGGTGCGAAAGTCGCTTTTGAGCGCTGAGCAGCTCACTGCCGTTGGCGCGCGCGTCACCGGCGAAGTCGGTAAGGCCGGCCTTCACGCGATCGACGCTGGTCTGGATCATGCTCGTCGAGTGAGCGATGCCTTCAGTTTGGCGGTCGACCATGCCGACGATCTCGCTCACCTCGCGAACTGTGTCGCTGATCATGCTGAAGCCCGACTGCGCCGCACGACTGCGGTCGACGCCCGTCTTAATCTCGGTCGTGACGGCGCCTGCCTCGCGGGTCAGCTCCCCGATGGTCGAGGCGATCTGGCTGGTTGCGGCGCGCGTATCGTGCGCGAGCTTTTTAACTTCGGCGGCGACCACCGCGAAGCTGCGGCCGGCATCACCGGCGCGGGCGGCTTCGATGGTCGCGTTCAACGCCAGCATGTTGGTCTTGCGGGCGATCGTTTCGATGGTTGAGGACACTGTCTGAACCTGATTCATTGCCGACGCGAAGCCTGCCATGCGCTCGCCGAGCTGTACGACCAGTTCTGTCAGACCTTTGAAGCCGGCGATCGTCCCTTCAATTGCCTCGCGGCCTGCCTCGAGCTTGGCCTTGGCCTGCTCCGACAGCAGCCGCGCTTCATCGGTTGAATCGGAAACGCGCGCCTGGTCAGCGAGCAGGCGAATTGTCACTTCCTCGAGCTGATCGAGCATCTTGAGGTTGTCGCCGATGCGCGTTGCAACGCCCTGGACATAACCAGCGACGTCACTGCACTCCATCGACAGAGATCCGCAGTCCCGCGCCACCGCGCGAACCGCATTTTCCGTGACTTCCTCGATCCCCATGGTGGCCATGAAAGCCGCGCTCCCCAGACTAATCCTTGAGGCGGGGATACGGGGAACGTCCTACTTCTTCGTTAACCACGCTCTGACGAGTAGATCAGGTGCGGTTTCCGCTCTTCATCCCAAGCCATTTCGTCGGGCACGGTAATGGCGTCCAAATCTCCGGCCTCGGCTCGCGGATCATCAACCCATTCGCGCAGCAACGGCGATCCATTGATGACATCGATGGCGAGCTTGTCGAATTCATATTCGTACGGGAAATCGCGCCACAAATCGTAGTCAGGATAGAGGCACCGGATGGCTTTGAACGCCAGGGACTGAAGGCGCCACGGCTTGAATGCCTGATGGTCGTAGAACGAACCCTCCGCATGGATGAACACGCCGCGGCACATTTCGCCGGCATGTTTGTGGAAGGTCGGCTGGAAGGTGACGTCGCGCAACTTACATCCAGCGAGCCACTCGGGTGCGAAGCTCTGCATCTCCGCCATGACCTTTTGCGGATCGATGTCGGGTGCGCCGAGCAGCTCGAGCGGACGCGTCGTGCCCCTGCCCTCGCTAAGGTTCGTCCCCTCCAGCATCACGGTGCCGGCATAGGCGCGCGCCATGTTGATGTTGGCGGCATTGGGGCTGGGGTTGATCCAGACTCGCTCAGGCGGCCAGCCGTAGCCGGGAGCGTCGTCCGGTCTCCAGCCGTCCATCTCGATCACACGATAATCGACATCGAGCTCGAAGTGGTCGATGAACCAATGGCCGAGCTCGCCGAGCGTCAGCCCGTGACGCATCGGGATCGGACCCGCGCCGACGAAACTCTCCCAGCCCGGGCGAAGCGTAAGACCCTCGATCGGACGTCCCGCAGGGTTCGGACGATCGAGTACCCAAACACTCTTGCGGTGTTCCGCCGCGGCCTCGAGCACGTAAAGGAGCGTCGTGACATAGGTATAGATCCGGCAGCCGAGGTCCTGGAGGTCGACGAGGATCGTGTCGAACGTCCCCATCGACTGGCCAGAGGGGCGCCTGAGCTCGCCGTAGAGACTGAACACTGGAACGCCGTAAGTTGGGTCGGTGAAGTCGGGCGATTCCATCATATTGTCTTGAAGATCGCCGCGGACGCCGTGCTGCGGTCCGAATACCGCCGAGACGTTCAGACCCGCCGCGAACAGAGCGTCGAGGCTATGGGTCAAATCCGTCGTGACCGACGCAGGGTGAGCGAGCAGGGCGACGCGCTTGCCTTGGAGCGGCTTACGTAACTCAGGATCAGCAAGCAGCCGATCGATTCCGAACAGGGTCATCGGGCCTGCTTAGGCAAGCCGCGCGGCGAAGCAAACCGGGTCGTGGAAGTCGGGCTTGCCACCCTCGGGATGAGCAAGCGCCCAATAAGATTTGGTGCCGTCCCGGGCTTCGAGGATGGCGGAGAGGCCGAGGAGCCATTCATGGTCGGCCGGGACGGCTATCGTGGCTCCAAGCCCCCACCAGGTTAGGTTGTCTTCGATGCGGATGTAAGGCGGAGCCACATCAGCTTCGGTGCGACCGTCACGATAGCCAGTAAAATCATAAGCCGCCCACTGAGTCGACGGCGCGAAATTCCACTCGCGGTAGGTTTGCGCGTAATCGACGCGCAAGAAAGCTTCGAAACAGGTGCTTTCCCAGAGATTTTCCGCTCTTTCGGCGTCAGCTGGCTCAGGAATGACGAACTTGCTCGCCGGCGCCCCGACCCCGAACCAGATGTTTGTCGTTGCGGTCGTCCCGAGTGCTGCAGCATGCTCGACGGTGGCCCACACCTTCATCTCGGGATCGGGCGGCGGGGTCGGGTGCGGGACGAGATTGAGCTGCATTCCGCTACAGTAGCAGCGCGCGGCGCATGACGCTAAGCGCACGTGCATGACAGCGTACCGTTCTTCCCTGCTCAAGCTTCTCGACGAGCGCGGCTACATCCACCAGGTGACCGACGCGGAGGCGCTGGATGCGCTCGCCCTGAAGGGGCCGGTTACGGCCTACATCGGGTTCGACGCGACCGCGCCCAGCCTCCACGTCGGCAGCCTCGTCCAGATCATGCAGCTGCGCCGGCTTCAGCAGTCAGGAAACCGCCCGATCGTCCTGATGGGCGGCGGGACGACCAAGGTCGGCGATCCCTCGGGCAAGGACGAGGGCCGGAAACTGCTCACAAGCGAGCAGATTGATGCAAATATCGCCGGGATTCGCCGCGTTTTCGAACGATTCCTGACGTTCGGCGATGGCCCGACCGACGCGGTCATGGTCAACAACGACGATTGGCTGAGCGGACTCGAATATATCCCGTTCCTGCGCGAGGTCGGCCAGCATTTTACGATCAACCGGATGCTGACCTTCGACAGCGTCAAGCTGCGGCTGGACCGCGAGCAGCCGCTGACGTTCCTCGAGTTCAACTACATGATCCTCCAGGCCTATGATTTCATGGAGCTATCGCGGCGGTACAATTGCCGGGCGCAGCTGGGCGGGTCGGACCAGTGGGGCAATATCGTCAACGGAATCGAGCTGGCGCGCCGGATCGACGGCACAGAAGTCTTCGGCGTCACCACACCGCTCATCACGACGGCGGACGGCGGCAAGATGGGCAAGACAGCGGCGGGAGCCGTCTGGCTCGATGAAGATCTGCTGAAGCCGTACGACTACTGGCAATTCTGGCGGAACACGCAGGATGCCGATGTCGGCAAGTTCCTGCGCCTGTTCACCGACCTACCGCTCGACGAAGTGGAGAGGCTGGAGAAGCTCGAGGGCGCCGGGATCAATGACGCGAAGGTCGTGCTCGCCACCGAAGCGACTGCGATGTTGCATGGGCGTGAGGCGGCAGAGGCCGCGGCGGCCACCGCCCGCACAACGTTCGGTGAGGGCGGCGTGGGTGCCGACCTTCCGACGCTGAACATCGGCGACGGCGTCTCAATCCTGGCGGCGCTGACGGGCCTCAATTTCTGCGCATCCAACGGCGAAGCCAAGCGCAAGATTGCCGAGGGAGCGGTGCGTCTCGATGATGTGACGGTGAACGATCCCGGACTAATGCTTGCGCCGAGCAACGAGCCCCTGAAGCTCAGCCTCGGCAAGAAGCGCCACGGATTGCTCGTCCGCTAGGACCGGCGAACGAGCACGACTCCGCCGACGACCAACAAAGCGCCCAAAACGCGGCCAATATTGACGGGCTCGCGCGGCAGTCCGAGCGCGCCGATGTGATCGAGAATTAGCGCCATCGCGATCTGGCCGGCGATACCGATAGTGATCAGCGACGCGAGGCCGATGCGTGGCGCAGCATAAGCCGCGACAGCGACATAGACCGCGCCATAAGCTCCACCGAACCATGCATATGCGGGCAGCCCGGCAAATTGGGCCACACGTAGTCGTGGACCGGTCGTCATGGCGACGGCCAATAGAACGAGCGTCCCGACGGCGAAGGAGATCAACGCGGCGACAACGGGCGAACCGCCGGCGCGAGAAAGGATGGCGTTGGTCGGCGCCTGAAGCGCAATCATTCCCCCGGCGAACAGAACGAGGAGAAACGGAAAAATCGCTGCGGGGCTCATGACCTGCCTTTGTCAGCCTGACCGGATGAGGTCCACCGCCTGGTCGCGCTCAAACAGGTAGAGGCACACGCGCGCCGCCTGTCCCCGCTCACCTTTGAGGCCGCCATCACGGTCAAGCAGGAGCATCGCATCGCTCTGGGCGACCGGCGCAAGTTCGGCGACCAGCTCCGGTGTCGCGACGCGGAATGCTTCCTCGCCGGACTGACGGGTGCCAAGAATCTCGCCCGGTCCCCGAAGGCGCAAATCCTCCTCGGCGATACGGAAGCCATCGTTGGTTTCGCGCATCAGCGACAGGCGCGCCCGCCCAACTTCGGTCAGATTCTGGCCGCGGATCAGCAGACAAGTGCTCTTGCCCGTTCCGCGCCCAACGCGTCCCCGAAGCTGGTGGAGCTGGGCCAAGCCGAAACGATCGGCGCCTTCGACGATCATCAGGGTCGCGTTCGGCACGTCGACGCCGACTTCGATCACGGTCGTTGCCACCAGCACACCAAGCTCGCCGGTGGAGAATCGCGCCATGACTGCGTCCTTGTCCGCGCCTTTTAAACGTCCATGGACGAGTCCGACTTTGTCCTCTCCGAAGCGCTGACGAAGGATGCGAGCTCGGTCCTCTGCGGCCGCAGCGTCAGATTTCTCGCTCTCCTCGACCAGCGGACACACCCAATAAGCCTGGCCGCCGTTCGAAAGGTGCCTACCTAGTCCGTCGACGACGTCCGTCAGTTTCTCTTCGCTGATCACCCGCGTTTCGATCGGCGTTCGCCCGGGCGGCATCTCGTCGATCCGGCTGACATCCATCTCGCCATACTGGGTCAGGGTCAGCGTTCGCGGGATCGGCGTTGCGGTCATGACCAGCAGGTGCGGAGGATGCTCCGCTTTCGAGGCCAACAACAGCCGCTGCGACACGCCGAAACGATGCTGCTCGTCGATCACGGCAAGCCCGAGTTTCTTGTAGGCGACCTTTTCCTGGAAGATCGCATGCGTCCCGATAAGGATGTCGATCGATCCGTCGGCGAGGCCCATTAGGACGCTGTCGCGTGCCCTGCCCTTCTCGCGCCCGGTCAGGATCGAGACGCGAACGCCGAGGCTGTCGAGCATGCCGAGCAAGGTTGCATGATGCTGGCGGGCGAGAATCTCGGTCGGAGCGAGCAGGGCCGCCTGCGCCTTGCTTTCGACCGCGGTCAGCATGGCCGCCACAGCGACCAAAGTCTTGCCCGAGCCGACATCGCCCTGAAGTAGGCGAAGCATCGGGACCGACTGAATGAGGTCGCCGCGAATCTCGCGGATCACTCGGCGTTGCGCCTCGGTCAGCTGGTAGGGCAGCTTCAATTGCCGCATCAGCTCGCCGGTTCCGGCGAGCGGCGGCGTGCGGTGCCGCCGCTGCGACTGACGTAGCAGCATCAAGGCAAGCTGGTTGGCGAAGATCTCGTCGTAAGCCAGCCGCCGACACGCTTCGTCAGCACCCGGCTCACGGTGCGCCAACGCAAGCGACACTCGCCACGCACCCCAATGCTCGCGTTGGGAAAGACCGGGCTCGATCCATTCGGGAAGCTCCGGCGCGCGCTCCAGTGCTTCCCGCGCCAGTTCCCCCATTCGCCGGTTGGTGAGGCCCTCGGTCAGCGGATAGACGGGCTCGCGGAGCGCCGGCGCCGCCCCCTTCCCCGGCTCCGAGACATCAGGATGGATGATCTGCCATTCGTCGCCATAAGCCTCGAGCTTGCCTGAGACCGTTTTCACCTGCCCAATCGGGAGGCTCCGCTTCGCCCAGCCCGGATTGTTGAAATAGATGAGGCTGATGGTGTTGCCGTCCCCATCCGAAGCGTAGATTCGGGTCGGACCGCGTCCCGATCGGTTCTCGCGCGCTTCGAACGGCTTGAGGTCGAGGATCACGTTGCACCCAAGAAGCTCAGTACTCGCATGCGGCGCGCGCACCCGTTCGATCGCTCCAGTCGGCAGATGGTAGAGCACATCGACCGCGCGCGTCAGGTCGAGCCGCTTCAGCGTCTTGGCGACCTGCGGACCGACGCCCTTCATCGCTTCCACTTCCGTGAACAGCGGGTTGAGAATGTCGGGCCGCATATCCCGTTGTTAGCGCGAGTCACGGCGCTCGCAATGGAGGCGAAGTCTCACTACATGGCCGCAATGCCGTTCGACCCGGAACTCAAGCGCCTACATTGGCGCGCGCATCATCGCGGCACAAAGGAAGCTGACCTTCTCGTCGGCGGGTTCTTCGACGCTCATTCCGCCTCGTGGGGTACGGATGAGCGCGCTTTGTTCGAGGAAATGCTGCGCGAACAGGACGTGGACATCATGGCCTGGGCGCACGGAACCGCGATCGCTCCGGAGCGCTTCGAAGGACCCATGATCGCGGCGCTGAAGAAGCTCGACTACATCCCGGTGGCGAGGTGACGGAGCCGCTGCAGCGCGTCCTCCGCGCCGACAATCCATTGACCCTCGCGGGTGTCCCCGCGGGCTTCCTGCCGTGGCTGGCTGCGGATCTCGCGCGAGCGGCGCATGGATCGCAGAAGACGCGCCGCGCGGTAATCATCGCGGCCGACGAGACGGCGATGCGGGCGCTGGCCGAGACGGCGCCGCTGTTCGCGCCCGAGGTCGACGTCCTGACTTTCCCCGCGTGGGACTGCCTGCCGTACGACCGCGCGTCCCCTGCCCTTCGCGTCATGGCCGAGCGGTTGGCGACGCTGAGCGCGCTGCAGGCCAAAAGCGATAAGCCGCAATTGCTGGTGACGACCGCCAGCGCAGCGAGTCAGCGAGTCCTGACTCCATTCCGGATTCGCCAGCTCACGCGGCGGATTGCCGAGGGAGAACGCGTCGATCGCGACGACCTCGTCCAGCAGTTAAACGGGCTCGGTTACCAGCGCGCCGACACTGTCGCCGAACATGGCGAATATGCGGTCCGTGGATCGCTGATCGACGTTTTCCCGGCCGGCGAGCAACTCGCGCTGCGGCTCGATTTCTTCGGCGACGAGATCGACAGCCTGCGCCGCTTCGATCCTGCTGACCAGCGCTCGACGGACAAGGCCAAGGCCTTCACGCTGATGCCGGCGTCGGAGGCGTTGCTGGACGCCGAGAGCATCAAGCGCTTTCGGTCGGGGTACCGAGAGGCGTTCGGCGCGACTGCGACCCAAGACCCGCTTTACCAGGCGCTGTCTGAAGGCCGACGAATGGGCGGGATGGAGCATTGGCTCCCGCTGCTCGAAGAACGGCTAGGCACCTTGTTCGACCATTTTGGCGAAGACGACCTGATCGTTCGCGATTCGAGCGCCGATCAGGCTCTGGATGCCCGGCGCGAAGCGATCGACGATTATTTCGAGAACCGCATTCGTGCGATGGAGGCCGAGCCCGGCAACTATCGTCCGCTCGAGCCTGATACGCTCTATTTGGCGCGAGCCGAATGGGACGAGTTCGTCGTGGACCGGCCGATCCACCTTGCCTCGCCCTTTCCCGAGCCAGAGTCAGATCGCACAATCGATTTCGGAGTCCAGCCGGCACGCGACTTCGCGCCCGAGCGGACCCAACAGTCAAATATCTATGAAGCGGTCGCGGAGCATGTCGGCGACCTTCGTCGGAAGGGCCGCAAGGTCGTTCTCGCCAGCTACACCAATGGTGCACGCGAGCGACTGCAGGGCCTTCTCGAAGACAATGGCCTGAAATCGGGCAAGCAGGTCGGCACCTGGCAGGAGGCGCTCGGGTCGAAGACGCAGCCGGCGTTGCTGGTCCTTCCGCTGGACCATGGCTTCGCTACGCCGGATGTCGCGGTCCTGACCGAACAGGACATGCTTGGCGACCGCCTCGTCCGGCGGCGCAAGAAGCGCAAGGCGGCCGACGCTTTCCTGGCCGAGTTGGCGACGCTCTCACCCGGCGACCTCGTGGTCCACGCTGACCACGGCATCGGACGCTATGAGGGGCTGACCCAAATCCCGGTCAGCAAGGTGCCGCACGATTGCGTCGCACTCGAATATGCGCGCGGCGACAAGCTCTACGTCCCGGTCGAGAATATCGAGCTGCTGAGCCGCTACGGCAGCGAGAGCGAGGGCGGCGCGTCGCTCGACAGCCTCGGCGGAGAAGCATGGCAGCGCCGTAAAGCGCGGATGAAGGAGCGGATCCGCGAAATCGCGGGTGAGCTCATCAAGACCGCGGCCATGCGAGCGACGCGCCCGGGCGTCGTGGCCGAGCCGGACTCGAGCTATCCGCAGTTCGTCGATCGCTTCCCTTATGAGGAGACTGACGACCAGGAACGGGCGATCGCCGATGTCTTGGCCGATCTCGAGGCGGGCAAGCCGATGGACCGGCTGGTGTGCGGCGACGTTGGGTTCGGCAAGACCGAGGTCGCGCTGCGCGCGGCGTTCGTCATGGCGATGTCGGGCAAGCAAGTCGCTTTGATCTGTCCGACGACATTGCTTGCAAGGCAGCATTACCGGAATTTCGAAGAGCGGCTTCAGGGCTTCCCGATCAACGTCGGACGACTGTCGCGGCTGGTGCCGGCGGCCGAAGCTAAGAAGACCAAGGACGGGCTCGCCGACGGCACCGTCGATATCGTCATCGGCACCCACGCGCTGCTGGCCAAGGGCATTTCGTTCAAGCGCCTCGGGCTGGTGATTGTCGACGAGGAGCAGCATTTCGGGGTCGCGCACAAGGAGCGACTGAAAGCGCTCAAAGCCGACGTGCACGTGCTGACCCTGACGGCGACACCAATCCCGCGGACGCTGCAGATGGCGATGTCGGGGCTTCGCGAGCTTAGCGTCATCCAGACTCCGCCGGTCGATCGCCTGGCGGTGCGAACATACGTCGCGCCGTGGGACGCGGTCGTTCTGCGCGAGGCCTTGCTGCGCGAGCATTATCGCGGGGGGCAGAGTTTCTTCGTGGTGCCGCGCATCGCCGACCTGCCGAGCATCGAGGAATGGCTGCGCGAGCAAGTGCCCGAGGTAAAGTTCGTGACCGCGCACGGACAAATGAGCCCGGGCCAGGTCGAGGAGCGGATGAGCGCGTTCTACGACCGCAAATATGACGTGCTGCTATCGACAACGATCGTCGAAAGCGGACTGGATATCCCGAACGCGAATACGTTGATCGTTCACCGCGCCGACCGGTTCGGGCTGGCGCAGCTGTATCAGTTGCGCGGGCGTGTGGGCCGGTCGAAGACGCGTGCTTACGCGTATCTGACGATGCCGGCGGATCGGTCGATCACCGAGGCGGCGATGAAGCGACTACAGGTGCTGGCCGACCTCGACAGTCTAGGTGCCGGGTTCCAGCTCGCGAGCCACGACCTCGATATTCGCGGGGCGGGCAACCTTCTCGGCGACGAGCAGTCGGGCCACATCAAGGAAGTCGGATTCGAACTTTACCAATCCATGCTTGAAGAAGCGATCGTCGAACTAAAGGCCGGCGGTGTCGCCCAGCCCGAAGAATTTACTCCGCAGATCAGTGTGGACGCGCCGATATTGATCCCCGAGCCTTACGTGCCGGATCTTGACCTTCGTATGGGCTTATATCGCCGGCTCGGTGATCTCGAAGATCGACCGGCGATCGACGAGTTCGCGGCCGAACTGATCGACCGCTTCGGCCCGCTTCCCGACGAAACCGCGAACCTGCTCAAGATCGTCGAAGTGAAGCTGAACTGCAAAGCGGCCCGCATCGCGAAGCTCGACCTGGGGCCGAAGGGCGCAGTGGTGACGTTTGCGGATGGCGGCTTCGCCGATCTGTCGGGACTGTTCGGCTACATTGATCGCCTGAAGGGCGCTGCGAAGCTAAGGCCCGACAGCAAGCTCGTCGTCTCGCGCGATTGGCCGAACTCTGAAGCTCGGCTTACCGGTGCTCTCCAATTATCACGCGGCTTGGCACGCGTTGCCGCCGCCAGCGAGAAGAAAGAAGCGGCTTAGGCGGCCTCAACCTGCGCCGCGGCGACGAACCGCCACAGTTCTTCCTGGCTGAGCGCCCCCGCTCCCAGAAATCCTTGGTAAAGGTCGCAGCCCCAGTCCGCGAGCAAAGCCAGCTGCGGCGTACTTTCCACGCCTTCCACCGCGACGAGAAGATCGAGCTCACGCGCCAGCCGGATCATCGCTTTGACCACAATGCGGTCGCGCTCGCGGCCGACAATCTCCGTGATTAGTCCACGGTCGATCTTGATCATATCCAGCGGCAAGCTGGTGAGGTAGGCGAGGCTGGCGTAGCCAGTGCCGAAGTCGTCGATCGCGATCGATATTCCGGCCTTGCGAAGAACGTTGAGGCGTTCTGCAACCGCTTCCTGGTCGACAAGCAAGGCACTCTCGGTGATTTCCACCGTGAGCCGTGTCGGGTCCATCCCGGCGGTTTCGATCTCTTCAAGCAACCATTTCTCGAAGCCTTCGCGCACCAGATCGGCTGGAAGCAGATTGACCGAGAGCTTAAGGTTGCGGAGCGGCCCTTCCCAGGCCGCAGCACAGCGCAAGGCCTTGCGCTGAATCAGCCGAGACAAACGCTCGTCCAGACCAGCGGCAGCGGCACGCTTGAATAGGCCCTCGGCAGATTGAGTTAGAGCGGATCGAGCAAGAGCCTCCGCGCCGACAATCCGACCGGTGCCCGGCTCGATCTGAGGCTGATACAAAACCTCGATCTGCTCATGCGCGATGAGGCTCTCCAGGAGCTGGTCCCTTACAGGAGTCGACGGAACCGGAGCCTGCTTGTCCGAAGCCCGGCGACCCCAGTCGAATACGCTTTCCCACTTGAACATGCCGGTCGCGTAACGCTCGTTGGGTCACGAAGGAAGCTGCACAAGAGATGCCGACCCGAAACGAGACAGTGACGCGAGAGGGCAATCTACCTATGATTCTGTCCGGTGAACGCGGACGCATCCCAATCAAACTCTACCGAGGTCATCGACCTCAGGTCCCACGGGATCGGCTTGTTGGCGTCGCATCGATCTGCGGCGAGCGCTGCCGAGGGACTGCTGAAGAAGCGTTATCTCTTCGCGGAGCCGGAAGACGCCCAAGCGCTGGTTGCGCTCGGCGGCGACGGGTTCATGCTTCACACTTTGCACCGCATGCTCGAAGGCGAATGCCCTCACCTGCCGGTCTTCGGGATGAACCGGGGCACCGTGGGCTTCCTCATGAACGAATGGCGCATAGAGCAGCTTCCAGATCGCATCGCCGCGGCCAAGGCGATCCGCGTCGCGCCATTGGCCATGCGTGCCACCACAGTTGGTGGGGAAAGCTCGACCCATGCCGCAATCAATGAGGTTTCGCTTCTTCGTGAAACGCGACAGACGGCCAAGATCGAAATCTCGGTGAACGGTCGTGTCGCCTTGCCCGAGCTTGCTTGCGACGGCGTGTTGGTTGCAACGCCTGCCGGATCGACGGCGTACAACCTATCGGCACACGGACCGATCCTACCGTTGGCCGCGAAGATGCTGGCGCTGACCCCGATCAGCCCCTTCCGGCCAAGACGCTGGTCCGGAGCAATCCTGCCGGACGATACGTCTGTGTGTTTCCGTATCCTCGAAGCCGAAAATCGGCCAGTTTCCGCGGTCGCGGACCAGATCGAAGTTCGGGATGTTGCGCGCGTCGAGGTGACTCTAGACCGCGAACGATCGCTCACCTTGCTCTTTGACCCCGAGCATGCGCTTGATGAGCGCATTGCGATGGAGCAATTTGCGACCTGATTTTTGTCGTCGCGATCCGTTAGCGGGTCGCTTCAACACTTGCCTTTAAGGAAGCGTCCGCTATCTAGCCGCCTGCCCGTTACGGGACACTCCCCGGTAGCTCAGCGGTAGAGCATCCGACTGTTAATCGGACGGCCGCCTGTTCGAATCAGGCCCGGGGAGCCATTCTTTCATCGTCCTTGACTTGGAAGCCACACAGCCTGACGCTGTCGGGATGCTGACCAGCCTCGCCATTCTCATTGCACTACAAGCTCCAGCCGCAACTCCAGTAGCGCCCGCTCCGCAGAAGGAAGCACTCGTCTGTCGCAAAAGCCAGCAGGAGACGGGAAGCCGAATCCGCAAGGGCAAGCAGTGTAAGACTGAGGAAGAATGGGCTCGCGAAGATGAGGAACGCACTCGGATGGCCCCGTCCGCTCGAATTACCGAGGGTCAGGGCGATTCTCTCACCAAGTCATCGCCGCACTAATCGCTTAAAGGAACGAAGCGGCCGAGCCCGGAGAGCCCGACCGCCTCGGCGGGATGCGTTCGTGTCCATGAGGGACCACCCCGCAACCCGATCAACCATTGTCTGGGGGCACTGCTCCAGAGGCTAGTTGGCGCCGTCCCACGGCGGGACAGGGCACATGATCAATCCTCGTGGCCGGAGCGCCAAAGTCGCGAAGCCAACGGTTCCAGCAAGTATTGGAGCGCGGTACGTTTTCTGACGGTCAGCACGGTATCGACCGGCAGGCCCGGACGAAGTTCGCCATTGCCAAGGACCGAACGAACCCGATTCATTTCTTCCTGCGGAACGACGATTTCGGCGCGAAAGAACGAATGACCGGTCTTCTCGTCGGTAAAGCTGTCGGCGGACACCGTGCGCACGCGGCCGTTGAACAGTGGCAGTGATTTGTTGTGAATACTAACGAAGCGAACCTGGGCCGTCTGACCCACATAAGCGTCGTCGGCGTCCGACGGCTTGAGTTGGGTTTGGATGACCAGCTCCTTCCCGTCCGGAACGACGTCCATCAGCTTCTGTCCCGGCGCAACCACGCCGCCGACGGTAAAGACGGTCAGGCCGACCACCTGCCCGGTGGCGGGCGCGCGGACCAGCGAGTGCTGTAGTTGCTCACGCGCAGCAACGAGCTTCGGAAGCGTCTCTGACAACTTCGCCTGCGTATCCTTGAGATCCGACTCGATCTGCTCAAGCCGATCGCGCGAAACGCTGAGGGACTGCATCCTGGTTTCGCCAATCCCCTGACCGGCGCGGGCATATTCCGCTTCCATGTTGGCCTGCTGACCTTTGAGGTCGGCCTGCGCACGCTCGAGCGCACGAACGCGATTGATCGATGCGAACCCCTTGTCGGCGATCTTTTTGATGCCCTCGAGCTCTTCACCGATCAGACGCTGCTGTTCGATCAGCGAGGCGCGCTGTTCGGTGTATCCGCCCTGCTGCTCACGCAGCTGGCCGGCGCGCTGTCCAAGAACCGATTGCTGAGCCGATGTGGCGCCGTAGCGAGCGCTCATTTCCGATCGCTGCAGTGCCAACACCTGATCTGCGATCTCGCGATCTTCGGGGCCAAGCGAGGCGAACTCAGCCGGAGTCGCGAAACCGCGTTGCCCGACACGCTCCGCCATCAGCCGCGCGCGTTGCGCCAGCAGCGTGAGATAATCGCTCGTAAGTCCCCGCTCCGCGGCCTTCAGCTCAGGCGCGGAAAGCTCGATCAAGACGTCGCCGGCCTTCACGTGCTGACCCTCGCGGACGTGGATCGCGTTCACAACCCCACCGTCCTTATGCTGGACCGTCTGGCGATTTCCGGAGACGGCGATGATACCAGCCGCGTTCACGCCCGCGTCGAGCGGGACGAAGGCAGCCCAGCCCAGGAACAGCACGAAGAAGGCGCTCGCAATCGCCGCGCCAGTCCGGATCTCGCGGGTCGGGTTGCCGGCCTCGCTGTGGATTGGCGCCGGGAGAGTTACAACGTCATTCACGCGACATCGCCTTCAGTCTTGGGAGCCGCCAACCGGGCGGCAACTTCGGCAGCGGGGCCGAGCATTCGTGGGCGTCCGGCGTCGAGGACCAGCAGGTGGTCCGCAGCTGCGAGGACACCGCGGCGGTGAGCGATGACCACAACCGTCGCCCCGCGCGCCCGCGCCTTCTGCGTTGCCATGATCAACGCTGTCTCACCGGCCTGGTCGAGGAACGCGTTCGGCTCGTCCAGCAGGAGGATCCGGGGATCGCCATAGAGAGCGCGAGCGAAAGCCACGCGCTGCGCCTGGCCCGCCGACAGACCCGCGCCCATCAAGCCAAGTGGCGTGTCGTATCCCTGCGGCAACTGAAGCACCAATTCGTGGACGCCCGCCTCCATCGAGGCCTTGATCACTGCTTCATCGATCTGCCGGGCATGATCGGTGTCGCGCGGGCGCTCGAAACGGGAGATATTTTCCTTAATTGTGCCTTCGAACAGCGATGATTCCTGCGGCATGTAGCCAATGTGCTTGCCAAGTTCGTCCTGGTCCCAGTCGGTGATCCGTGCACCGTCGACCCGCACCGTTCCCACTGTAGGCTGCATCGCGCCAATGAGGATCTTGCCCAAGGTAGTTTTACCCGATCCGCTGGGGCCGATAATCCCCAGGATCTTGCCCGGCTGGGCGCGGAAGCTGACGCTCAGCAGGATGGGGCGCCCGTCGCGCCCGCGAAGACCGATATCCTCGGCGTCGAGGATGCCTTCGGGAACCGGAAGCTGGGTATAGATGCGCGGATCCTCGACATTTTCGAGGGTCTGCGAAAGCCGGCGGACGGCGGCTCGGGCAGAAGACAATGACGACCATGCGCCGATGATGCTCTCGATCGGCTGGAGGGCACGGCTCAGCAGCACCGACGACGCGATGATCGCGCCCGATGAGATATCGCCCGCAAGAGCCAATAGAGCGCCCAGGCCGAGCGCGGCCGACTGGACGAACAATCGAAAAAAACGGCTCGATGCAGTCAGCCGACTGCCCGCGAACTGGGCGCTCAGCGTGTTGGCGAGCCCGCTGCGACGATGCCCAAGCTGGCGGTCAACCATCGCGCCGACCATTCCCAGGCCTTTCACGGTAGTTCCGTGGACGGCTGCAGCCTGTTGCGAACTATGGGCCGCAGCCATGGCTGCGGTCGCCAGTTCCATCTTCTTCGAAGTCGCGCGCTGGTTAGCCCACGCAAGCGTCACGAGCAGAGCAGCGGAAATGACCGCCATTATACCGATCCAGAAATGCAGCATGAACGCGACGATCAGGAAGACCGGTGTCCATGGAACGTCGAACATCGCCGCAATCGCGGGCGTCGCCAAGGCAGTGCGAACGCTGTCGAAATCGCGCATGGCCTGGCCGGCATTGGCAGAATCCGCAGCCATCATCTGACGCAAGAGACGTGGCGCGATTAGCGCATCGATCCGCTGGCTAGCACGCACCAGCAGGCGATTGCGCACCATGTCGAGCATGGACAGAGTCAACAGTGCCAAGGCCAACGCGATGGTGATGAAGAACAAAGTGGTCTTGCCGCCTGTCGGAACGACGCGGTCGTAGACCTGAAGCATGTAGATGGTTGGCGCGAGATAAAGGACGTTGATCAGCAGGCTGAACACAGCCGCGGCCATGAAGTGCTGTTTGCAGTCCGCGAGTGCCTCGGACAGCAGCTTGGGCAAAACGATTCCGGCAATCTTCACGAGCGTACTCCGGGCGCGCCGCTTCCCGCTCGCCAGTGCGTGAGTTTCCCTAAGCCCATGAACTCCCCACCAGCGAACCTACGACAGTTGGCAATCACGACCGCCAACCGGCTATTTTTGTATCAGAAACAAGGGAAATTAACATAGAATCCCTTAAGGGGACATGACTTAGCGGCTCGCACTACGGAGAAAAAGTCCGAAATTCCGCCGCCAAATCAGCCGTCTAGCGCCGCCATTAGCGAGGCGTTGCCGCCTGCGGCGGTGGTGTCGATGCAGGTAACGCGCTCGGTCGCGAAGCGGGCGACATAATGCGGGCCACCAGCCTTCGGGCCTGTGCCGGAAAGGCCCTCACCGCCGAACGGCTGGCTCTCGACCACGGCGCCGATCTGGTTGCGATTGACGTAGAAGTTGCCGACCCGCGCGTACTTTTCGACATAGTCGCGCACGGTGTCGATGCGGCTCTGCAGGCCGAGAGTAAGTCCGAAACCCGTCGTGTTGATGGCTTCGACCACCTTATCGAGCTTGTCCCCAGCAAAGCGCACGACGTGAAGGATCGCGCCGAAATTCTCCTGATCCAATTGGCTTAGCGACTTTATTTCATACATCGCGGGAGCAACGAAGGTGCCGTTCGCGGCCTCCTTCGGCGCCTTCAGCCGGCAGATCTTCTTTGCGTTCTTGTCGAGCCACTTGATGTGGTCGTCGAGCACCTTTTTCGCGGGCTCATCGATCACCGGGCCGACGTCGGTCTCAAGGTCGCTCGGGTCGCCAACGGTCAACGCCTCCATCGCGCCTGCGATCATCTCGATCATGCCGTCGGCGACGTCGTCCTGGACGAACAAGACGCGAAGCGCCGAGCAACGCTGGCCGGCGCTCTGAAACGCGGATGAAATGACATCGCGCGTGACTTGCTCGGGCAGCGCCGAGCTGTCGACGATCATGGCGTTCTGACCACCGGTTTCCGCCACGAATGGAATGATCGGCCCGTCCCGTTCGGCGAGCGTGCGGTTGATCATTCGCGCGGTCCCAGTGGAGCCGGTGAAGACAACACCCGCAAGGAGCGGATGAGCCGTCAGCGTGTTGCCAACGACGCGGCCAGAGCCGGGTGCCAGCTGGACGATGTCCTTGGGGATGCCGGCCTTGTGCATCAGCTCGACCGCCAACGCGGCGATCAATGGCGTTTGGCCGGCGGGCTTCGCGATGACGGCATTGCCCGCCGCAAGCGGCGCCGACACGAGGCCGGTGAAGATGGCCAGCGGGAAATTCCACGGGGAAATGGCGGCGATTACTCCTCGGCCGTGAAGCCGAAGTTCGTTCTGTTCACCTGTCGGGCCCGGAAGCGGCAGCGGCCGGGTGAACTGGCGCCGGGCTTCCGACGCGTAGAAACGCAGGAAATCGACGGCCTCTCGAACTTCGAGCACCCCGTCGATCAGGGTTTTCCCGGCCTCGCGGGTGCAGAGCGAGAAGAATTCCTCCGCATGCTCCTCGTAAAGGTCGGCGGCGCGCTCCAGCAGTTGCGCACGTTTCTCTCCGCCAAGCGCATCCCATTCGACCTGAGCGGCATGGCCGGCGCGCGCCATCTGATCGACGTCGGCGGCGGTCGCTTCGTAGGTCGTGCCGACCGTCAGGCGGTGGTCGTAGGGCGACACGATTGCCCTGCCCTCACCCTTTCCGCGGCCGGGTTTGGCCGTCCAGGTGCGGGATTCGAGAGCTTTTAGACGTTCGAGCAAGGGCTCGCGCACCAAGGGGTCGCTGAGATCCACGCCAGCGCTGTTGCGCCGCTGCGCGCCGAACAGGTCGGTCGGCAACGCAATCTTCGGATTGCGCTTTGGCTCCAGCGCCGCGAGTTCGGCGACGGGATCCTTGACCAGGTCGTCCAGCGACACCTGCTCGTCCGCAATGCGATTGACGAACGAGCTGTTGGCGCCGTTCTCGAGCAAGCGGCGGACCAGGTAAGCGAGCAGCTCCTTGTGGCTGCCGACGGGCGCGTAAATTCGAACCGGAGTCGGCGTCTCTCCGATCCCGCGCTCCAGCTTCGCCAGTTCCTCGTAGAGGCCCTCGCCCATGCCGTGCAGGCGCTGGAATTCGAACGGGCGTCCGTTGGCCAGCGCCTTGATCTGGCCAATCGTGTTCGCGTTGTGAGTAGCGAACGCCGGATAGATCTCGTCGGAGTTCAGCAGAACCTTGGCGCAGGCCAAATAGGAAACGTCAGTCGCGACCTTGCGCGTGAACACCGGATAGTCGGTCAGGCCCGCGACCTGCGCCAACTTGATCTCGGTGTCCCAATAGGCGCCCTTGACCAGGCGCACCATCAGCTTGCGGCCGTGCTTGCGAGCCGCATCGGCAACCCATTCGCACAGCGGCCGGGCGCGCTTCTGATAGGCCTGGAGCGCGAGCCCAAAGCCACCCCAATCGGTCGCGAATAGCTCGTCATCGGCGAGCAGCGCCTCGAACACGTCCATCTGGAGCTCGAGCCGGTCCGCTTCCTCGGCATCGATGGTGAAATGGACGTCGGCCTTGGAAGCCTTGAGCGCGAGTTCGCGGACGACGGGCAGGACCGCCGCAACCGCTTCCTCGCCGTGCGTGAATTCGTAGCGCGGGTGAAGCGCGGTCAGCTTCACGGAGATGCCGGGATCCTTGCGAAAGCCGTTCTTCGCTTCCTTGGCGATGCGATCGAGGGCGCCGCGATAGGCGTCGGCGTAACGCTCCGCGTCAGCGAACGTCTTGGCCGCTTCGCCGAGCATGTCGAAGCTGTGGCTGAGGCCCTGCTTCCGTTCCGGCGCCGCGCGCTTCAGGGCTTCGTTGATATCGCGGCCGAAGACGAAATTGCGGCCGAGGATTTTCATCGCCTCGCGAACCGCGGTGCGGACGACCGGCTCGCCCAGGCGGCCGACGGCGCGGCCGAGCGCGGCCTTCCAATTGTCTGAGCGGTCCTGCGCTCCTTCCAGCACCTTGCCGGTCAGCAGCAGCGAGAAGGTCGCGGCGTTGACGAATGACGAGTCCGACTGGCCGAGCTTCTCCGACCAGTCCGGGCCTGACAGCTTGTCGGCGATCAGTTCGTCAGCGGTATGGGAATCCGGGATGCGAAGCAGCGCCTCAGCCAGGCACATCATCGCGATGCCCTCGTCGGAGCCAAGGTCGTAGGCGTGGAGGAACGCGTCGATACCCGACGGCTTGTGAGCGCGGACGCCCTTGACGAGCGTCCGCGCAATCGCCGTCGCTTCGTTCAGTGTATCGGAATCAAGTTTCGCCTGGGTCAGTCGCTCGGCGACAACCTGGTCTTCCTCAACGCGATACGCTTGCCTGACGCCAGAACGGTCGATGAGCTTTGGAGCGGGCGTCCGCTCCGACGTCAGCCGAGCTGCCCGTGGCAATGCTTGTACTTCTTGCCGGAGCCACAGGGGCACGGCGCGTTACGATTAGCCGGCGCCTCGATCACCGTCCCGTCATCGGCCAGCGGAAGCGGGGGCTGCGGGATGTTGGTCATCGGCCCGAAATTGCTCATCAGGCCTCGCGCACCGGCGTCGAGGTCGGCCGTATCGTCGTCGGCCGAGAACGGATCGAGGTGCTGGGTGATGAAGTCAGGTAGTTGCGGTGCCGGCGCTTCCTCCAGCCGGAATTGCGCTTTCATCAGCACCTTGGTCACTTCCTCGCGGATCGCGACCAGCAGCCGCTCGAACAGCAGGAAGGCTTCCTGCTTGTACTCGTCGATCGGCTTCTTCTGGGCGTAGCTGCGAAGGTGGATGACCTGGCGGAGCGCGTCGAGCGTTCCGAGATGCTCCTTCCAGTGATGGTCGAGCGTCTGGAGCAGGATCTGCTTTTCGACCGATTTGAGGCTTTCAGGGTCGAGTTCCGAGGTCTTGGCGACCATCGTTTCCTCTGCCAGTTTCTCGATGCGCTCGGCAATCATCTGCTGCTCGACCGCGTCTTCCTGGAGCCAGTCATCGATGGGCGGCTGGAGGCCGAAGATTTCGTCGATGCCTTCCTTGAGGCTCGCGACATTCCACTGTTCCGGATAGGTGCCTTCCGGGCAATTGACGTCGACGATCGACTGGACCGTCTCGACGCGCATGTCGGCGATGACGTCGCTGACGTTGTCAGCGTCCATGATGTCGGCGCGCTGCTCGTAGATGACCTTGCGCTGGTCGTTCATCACGTCGTCGAATTCGACGACCTGCTTGCGGATGTCGTAGTTGCGCGCTTCGACCTTCTTCTGCGCGGTTTCGATGGCCTTGGAGATCCATGGGCTGACGATCGCCTCCCCGTCGGCGAGGTTCTTGTTCATCAAGCGCGAGAACATGGTTTGCGGGCCGAAGATGCGCAGCAGGTCGTCGTCGAGGCTGAGGTAGAATTTCGACAGGCCCGGGTCGCCCTGACGGCCTGAGCGGCCGCGCAGCTGGTTGTCGATGCGCCGACTTTCGTGACGCTCAGTGCCGAGCACGTAGAGGCCGCCAACGCCGAGCACGCGCTGCTTCTCCTCGGCGATCTCGGCGCGGACTTTCTCCGCCTGCTTGTCATACTCCGGCGTGCCGAGCTCAAGATTGGAGAACTCGTCCTGCATCCGGAACTCGAGGTTGCCGCCGAGCTGAATGTCCGTGCCGCGGCCGGCCATGTTGGTGGCGATCGTGACGGCGCCTTCCCGTCCGGCCTGGGCCACGATGTGGGCCTCGCTCTCGTGGAAGCGAGCGTTCAGGACCGAGTGCTTGATGCCTTCCTTCTCGAGATATTCCGAGAGCATCTCGGACTTCTCGATCGAGACGGTGCCGACAAGCGCAGGCTGGCCGGTCTTCTGTTTCTCCTTGAGCTCCTTGGCGATGGCACCAAACTTTTCGGGCATCGTCTTGTAGAACTCGTCGTCCTCGTCGACGCGCTTGACCGGGACGTTGGTCGGGATCGCGACCACGTTCATCTTGTAGATGTCGAAGAATTCCGGCGCTTCGGTCATCGCCGTACCGGTCATGCCCGACAGCTTCGGATACATGCGGAAATAGTTCTGGAAGGTGATCGAAGCGAGCGTCTGATTCTCCGGCTCGATGACCACGCCTTCCTTGGCCTCGACCGCCTGGTGGAGACCATCAGACCACCGCCGCCCATCCATCATTCGGCCGGTGAATTCGTCGATGATGACGACCTTCCCGTCCTTCACGATATAGTCGATGTCCTTCTTGAACATGACATTGGCCTTGAGGGCCTGGTTCAAGTGGTGGACCGCCTGAGTGTTGACGACGTCGTACAGGTTGCGGCCTTCGATCAGCCCGTCGGCTTCGAGCATGCGCTCGGCCTTTTCGGTGCCCTCCTCGGTAAGGACGACGCTCTTTTGTTTCTCGTCCTTCTCGTAATCGGATTCGCCGAAGGTTTTCACGATCCGGTCGACCGAGATGTAGAGATCGGACTTGTCGTCGGTGGGGCCCGAGATGATCAGCGGAGTCCGGGCCTCGTCGATCAGGATCGAGTCCACTTCGTCGACGATCGCGTAGTGGAACGGCCGCTGGACCATTTGCTCGCGCGAATATTTCATGTTGTCGCGGAGGTAGTCGAACCCAAGCTCGTTGTTCGTCGCGTAAGTAATATCGCTGTTGTAGGCATCGCGCCGTTCCTGGTCGGACAGGTTCGGCACGATCACGCCGACGGTCATTCCGAGGAAGCGGTAGATCTGGCCCATCCAGCCGGCATCGCGGGTCGCGAGATAGTCGTTGACGGTGACGACGTGGACACCCCGACCCTCGAGCGCATTGAGATAGACGGCGAGCGTCGCGACAAGCGTCTTGCCTTCGCCGGTTTTCATCTCGGCGATCTCGCCGCGATGGAGCGCGATGCCGCCGATCAGCTGAACGTCGTAATGGCGCTGTCCGAGCACCCGGATCGCCGCCTCGCGGACGGTCGCAAATGCTTCCGGGAGCAGGTCGTCGAGCCGCTCGCCATTGGCCAGGCGATTGCGGAACAGCTCGGTCTGACCGCGCAATTCGTCGTCCGTCAGGGCCTGAATGTTCGTTTCGAGCGCGTTGACGGCATCAACATATTTGCCAAGGCCACGCACATAGCGGTCGTTGGCCGACCCGAAGATGCTCTTTGCCAGTCCGGCGATCACTTGAATTCCCTTAAAAACCCGCGCGTTCCGGAAAAGGCGAAATGCTCCGCCGACGCTGTGGAAACCGTGGCGCGCGATGTAGGGAGCGCCCTAGCCGTAGTCAATTAACGGGCTGTGGATGTAACCCTCTTCAAACGCTTCAGCGATGTGCCGTGGGCGGCGGTTGACTGAGCGTCGCGACCCCGAGCTCGACAAGCGGCCGCCAGGTTGCATCCTTGGGGCTGTTGGCGAGGAGGCGCTTCCAGATCGCGACGGCCGATGCGCGGTCGCCAGATCGGGCAAGAGCGAGGCCGTAGAAAAAGGGCGGAGCCGGATAACCGGGCGAGAGCTCGGCGGCGCGCTGATACGCCATTTCGGCTGGTGGTGTCAGACCATGCGCGTGGTCGACCAAGGCATTGCCGAGCCCGATCCACAGGTGCGCGCTTCCCGGATAGCGATTCACCGCATTCTGGAGCAGTCCGACAGCGTTCTCCGTATCGCCGCTGCGCTCGAGCGCCTCCGACATGCTCATCCATGACTCTTCGGCACTGAAATTGCCGTAGAAGGCGTGACGTGCTGCGCCGAGCGGAACATAGGTGCGCTCAGCTGTGCCACTGGCGGGCGCGTCAGGAAGCCCGGGGCGGCCTTGGAAAGCATAGCCAGCGGCGCCGAAGACGAGAGCGGCGGCGGAAGCTGTGAGCAAACCCCCGCGGACCTTGAACAGCCACAAGCCGCTGAGGCTCGCTGCTATCAGCAGCAGGAGGATCAGCCAGCCGATCACGATCGCTTGCCTAAACCAATGCGCCGACGAATTAGGAATGCGCCGACGAGAAGTAGAGTGAGAGGCGCGAGCCACAACGGCCAGGCGGCAGGTTCCGCCGTCGGCTTGTAGCTTATCCACGTGCCGTAACGCTGGATGAGCCAGGCGCGGATCGACGCTGGTTTCTCGCCAGCGGCGATGCGGCGGCGCACCAGATCACGCATATCGCCGGCAAGCTCAGCATCGCTGTCGGCAATCGACTGGCCCTGGCAGACTAGGCAACGGAGCTCGTTCATCAACGTCTGTGCCTGCGCTTCCTGGCGCGGATCAGGGAGCTGGCGGTCGGACCAGTAGGCCGGCGGCAGATTGCTATCAGCGAGCGCAGGCATGGCGACCAGCAGCATAAGTGCAACCAGCAGCGCCCTCATTTGGCCAGCTCCAGCTTGGCGAGGATCATCGGCACTTCATCGTCCGTAATCGGCCCGATGTGCTGGTAGCGAATGATGCCCTTGCCATCGACGACGAAGCTTTCAGGAACACCGGATGAACCGAGCGAAATCTGCACCTGACTTTGCGTATCGCTGCCAATGCGCTCGTACGGGTTGCCGCGCTCCGCAAGGAAGTTGGCCACGTCGTCCGGGCGGTCACGGACGGCGATGCCGTCAATGTGGACGCCGCGCGCCTTCAGCTGCTGCAGGACCTTCACCTCCGCGATGCAGGGCACGCACCAGCTGGCGAAGATATTGACCAGGCGCGGTTGGCCAGTGGCGAGGTCGGCTGAATTCAACGTCGGCTTTGTGGGAAGGGCGGCGGGCAGGTTGAACGCGGGGATCGGCTTGCCGTCGAGCTTGGATCCGATGGTCGTATCGGCCGGCGTTGCGAGGCGCCAAACGAGACCCGAGATCAGCACGAGCAGGATCGCGAGCGGCGCGAAGCGGAGGGCGCGGCTCACGCGTAGCGCTCCTGCCGCCAGTCCTCGGCTTGCCTGCGGCGTCGACGCAGGCGCCAGAGGCGACCGGCCAGGGCCAATGCTCCACCAAGGGCGATCAGGGCCCCGCCGGCCCAGATCAGGGTCACGAATGGCTTCCACCACAAGCGAAGCTGCCAGCCGCCGTTCTCGTCGCTCTTGCCGATGACGGTGTAGAGCTGGCCGTTCCAGAATGTCTCGATTGCCGCTTCGTTGGTGGTCGTTGGCGGGTCCGAATAGAAGCGCGTTTGCGGCTTGAGTATGACCAGCCCCTGCCCGCGTGTTGCGCGAAGCTTTCCTTCAAGCGCCGTCCAGTTCTTGCCGGCGGTCGGCGTGACGTCGGCGAACTCGACTGTCCACGGCCCGACGTTCAAACGATCGCCGGGGCGCGCAATGCCGAGCCGCTCCTCGGTGAAAGCGGCGTTCATGGCCATTCCACAGAGCGAGACCGCGATCCCGAAATGCGCAACGACCATGCCCCACGTTGCCAACGGCGCACGCAGCGGATTGCGGCCGATGAGCGGAAGGATGGCGGCACCAGCGAGATAAGTCGCGACCATCAGGCCGAGGCGCGGCAATATCGCCATTGATGGCACGACAATGAAGGTGATGACGAGTGCCGTCACGCCGAGCAGCGCAGGGATCGTCAGTTGCTTGAACAACGGCCTCTTGTCGCGCCGCCACGCCAGCAGCGGTCCGATGCCAACAAGGACGGCGAGGATTAACGCGAGCGGTCCTGCGACCGAATTGAAGTACGGCGCGCCGACCGAGAGCTTCTCGCCGCTCAGCGCCTCGACGAACAAGGGATAGAGCGTCCCAACGAAGACGATGACGAGAATGACGCTCAGCAGCAGGTTATTGATCACGAGGCCTGTTTCGCGGCTGACAAGCTCGAACGGCGCGCCCTCCTTCAGCATCGCACCGCGTAGGGCGAACAGAATGAATGCCGCGCCGACATAAATAGCAAGAAGAGCCAGCAGGAACGTGCCGCGCTCCGGATCGATCGCGAATGCGTGCACCGAGGTCAGCACACCGGAGCGGACGAGGAAGGTGCCGACCATCGACATCGAGAAAGCGATGACGGCGAGCATCATCGTCCACGCCTTGAGCGCTCCACGCGCGGCAAGGACATTGATGGAGTGAAGCAAGGCTGTCGCCGCCAACCAAGGCATCAGCGACGCATTCTCGACCGGATCCCAGAACCACCAGCCGCCCCAACCAAGCTCGTAATAAGCCCAGTAGCTGCCGGCGGTGATGCCAAGCGTCAGAAAGATCCACGCGCCGAGGACCCACGGGCGCATCGCCTGCGCGAGCTTGTTGTCGACCTGGTTGGTGAGGAGCGCGCCGACGGCGAGGCTGAACGCGATCGAGAGCCCGACATAGCCGACGTAAAGCGTTGGCGGATGGAAGGCCAAGCCGGGATCCTGCAGCAGCGGGTTCAGCCCCTGCCCTTCCGGCGCGGCCGGATTGAGCCGGGCAAACGGGTTCGAGGCGATCAAAAGGAAAGCATAGAAACCGAGCGCGAGCGTGGCCTGGCTGCCGAGCGCCGCAACCAGGGTTCGTTCACTCGTCCGCTTCGAAAATATCGCAAGCCACGCGCCCGCCGCCGCGAGGATCGTCACCCACAGTAGCATCGATCCTTCGTGGTTCCCCCACGTGCCCGCCACCTTGTAAATGAAGGGCTTGGCGCTGTGGCTATTCTCATAGACCAAGGCGACCGAGAGATCGGTCGTCGCGAACACCAGCAACAGCATGGCGAAGGCGATGATCGTCAGGACGCCCTGGACGACCGCGACCGAACGCATCGGCCGAACCAGCCCGACTTCGCTCCGCAAAGCGCCGATCATCAGGATGAACTGGAAAGCGGCGAGCCCGGCAGCGAGCCACAATGCCGCGAGGCCTGCCTCGGCGATCATTTTTCGAGCGTCTTGCCGGCCTTGTGCTCCGCGGCAAGATTACCGAGCTCGGGCGGCATGTAGCGTTCATCGTGCTTCGCGAGGATGGTGTCGGCCGTGAAAAGTCGACCCGACGGCCAGACTTTCCCATTGCCGACGTAGCCCATCGACGTGACTCGACCTTCCGCAACAACGCCGCTGCCTTCGCGAAACAGGTCGGGTAAGATGCCGCGATAAGTGACCGCGGTGAGCGCCTTACCGTCCGTAACGTTGAAACGGACGGTCACACCGTCGGGATCGCGCTTGAGCGACCCGCGCTCAACCATCCCGCCGAGGCGGATGGATTTGTGATCGTCGGCCTTGGCAGCCGCAAGATCGGCCGGCGTGTAAAAGTATGACGCTTTGTCGCGCAGTCCCCACATCGCGAGCAGTACGGCGATCAGTACTGCGACGATCGCGGCGCTGACGAGCACCAGGCGCTGGTTCTTCGGCTTCATTCGCGAGTGAGTGCGTCAGCCGCTGCTTCAGCACGGCGCATCGACGCAAATGCCCACAGAATGAGCGCGGCCGTCAGTAGGATCGCGACCGAATATGCGCCAGCGACAAATGGCCAGGGGTTCATCGGCTCATCCTCCGCAACCGCGCTTCCACCTTGGCCTCTGCGAGTTCGGCGCGGATTCGCATCAGTACGACTGCGCCGAAGAGGCAGGTGAAGCCGATCATCGTCAGCGGCAGCGGCCAAAGGATCGAATTGTCGATACTCGAGCCCGTGACACCAATGCTTTCTCCTTGATGGAGCGTGCGCCACCACAGGACCGAATAATGGATGATCGGCAGGTTGATCGCGCCAACCAGTCCGTAGATCGCGGTGATGCGTCCTTCCCCGCCACGCTCCCGCTCCGCCGAAGCAAGCGCGATGTAGCCGAGATACATGAAGAACAGGATGAGCATCGACGTCAGGCGTCCGTCCCATTCCCACCAGGTGCCCCAGGTCGGACGGCCCCAGATCGACCCGGTCATCAGGCAGATAGCGGCGAAAGTGGCGCCAGCGGGGGCGGCCGCTCGTCCGGCAACGGCGGCGAGTGGATGGCGCCAGACGAGCTGGCTGATCGACGCTGCGGCGATTCCCATCCAGCCCGCCATGCCGAGCCAGGCGGAGGGCACATGAATGTAGAGGATGCGGACAGTCTCGCCCTGGAGGTAATCTGGCGGCGTCAGCGTCAGTCCGGCGAGAATTCCGACGGCAGCGAGCGCAGGACCGATCAGCAACAGCCAAGTTGTCGCCGGTCGGGCGAAGCGGAGGAACCGCGTGGGATTGGCGAAGGCGTGCACGAGGCGATGCTTATGCCCTGCCGATGAGCCTTTGCGCCATAGCGTCGGCAACGGCCGCCGGATCGCGGCCTTCGGCTTCGCTCTCGGCCCAGATCTGCTCGAGCCGCGTCGGAATGCCCTCGATCCGCTGGCGCACGAGGCTCGCATCGCCGTCGCCGAGATATTCGGTGCAGACATTGATGATGCCGCCGGCGTTGATGACGTAATCAGGCGCGTAGAGGATTTTGCGCGCGTGGAGCCGTTCGCCGTCTTCTGGCGTCGCCAGCTGGTTGTTCGCGCCGCCAGCAACGATCGGAACGTTAAGTCCGGCAATCGTCTCTTCGTTGAGGATGGCGCCAAGCGCGCACGGGCTCAGCACGTCTGCCTCTAGGCTCAGGATCTCGTCGGTCGAAACGACCTGACCGCCGGTCCGCTCGACCAGCTTCTTCGCCTTGGCTTCATCGACATCGGCGACCGACAGCTTGGCGCCTTCCGCGCAAGCATGGAGCGCAACGCCGCTGGCAACGCTGCCCGCGCCCTGTAGCGCGATGTGCAGGCCGTGCAGCGAATCCTTACCGAGCGCGCGCTTCACCGCGGCCTTGATGCCCAGGAAGACGCCGAGCGACGTATGGGGTCCCGGGTCGCCACCGACATCGCCCGCGCTGTTGGGAAGGCCGGCGACCGACTTGGTCGACCGCGCCACTTCGATCATGTCGGCGACGCTCATCCCGACGTCTTCCGCAGTGACGTAATGCCCGCAGAGATTCTCGACCGCCTTGCCGAAGGCGTGAAGCATTTCCGGGGTTTTCGTCTTGGACTCGTCGGCAAGGATGACCGCCTTGCCGCCACCGAGCGGGAGACCCGCCATGGCGTTTTTGTAGCTCATGCCGCGCGACAGGCGGAGCGCGTCGGTCAGCGCATCATCGTCCTTCGCATAATGCCAGAAACGGCAACCGCCGCCCGCCGGGCCGAGGTGCGTTGAATGGACCGCGATGATGGTCCTCAAACCGCACTCTTCATTGGTGATGAAGTGAACTTCTTCGTGGGCGTCGAAATCGGGCAAGCCCCAGGGCGTCGTCATTTGGATCGAATTTTCCGATGTTTCGGTGTTCTAGAAATGGGGCGATCGAGGGGACTTGAACCCCCGACCCTCGGTACCACAAACCGATGCTCTAACCAGCTGAGCTACGATCGCCACAACGCTATGGATTCCGCTCTCTCCAGCGGTTTCCTTCGGCGCCGGCGCCACTTAGGGTTCGTGCCAGCGGAAGGCAAGCGAGGTCAGCGCGATGAACCAGACGATCGAGAAGTTCGGATATCCCGCAACGCTGATCCGTGAGTTCGAGCATTGGGTCGTGCTGTTGAGGCCCGCGCAGGTGACCCTCGGATCACTAGTCCTTGCAAGTAAGAGCGATGCAAAAGCTTACGGCGAGCTTTCAACTGCGGCTTTCGCGGAACAAGGCGAAGTCATTGCCGCGATGGAGGAGGCGTTACGCGCTTTCACCGAGTACGAGCGGATCAACTACCTGATGCTGATGATGGTGGATCCGAACGTTCACTTCCACGTCATCCCGCGCTACTCCGAATCGCGTCATTGGAATGGCCTGGAATTCCCCGACGCCGGCTGGCCCGGCCCTCCCCAGCTTGGTAACGCTACCACTCTGACGAGCGAACATATCCGCGACCTTACAGCAGAGTTACAGGCTAACTTCCGGTAACTGTCCGTTGTTAAATTTCCGTTTAATAAATTAGGCATGTATGGGGTTAGCGCATCGAACGTGCGCTGGGGAGAACCTAGGATGGCGAGTCGGCGTGCAAAAGCGCCAGCGCCGGGAGTCACACTGCGCGATACGTTACTACGCGCAGGCCTAGAATCGTCCCTGGCCGATCTTCTCGCGGACATGCCGCACCGGATCGTGCACGCCGATCCGAGACGACCCTTCCGCGAGCCCGGCGCTCCGCGCGACGAAGTTATGTTCGTCCGCAGCGGCATTCTCGCCAAATACAAGACCGACGGTTCGGGAAGGCGTCAGATCGTCGCGCTTCGGTTTGCGGGCGAAGGCATCCTGCCAGCAGGGGGAAATGCCGGCTACGGCATCCAGGCGATTGTCAAAAGCGAAGTCATGGTGGGCAGGGCCAAGGATTTCGATGCGATCGTCAACGCACATCCCGAACTGCAAAAATTCTTCCTGCGACTGATCCAGCGCAATGAATCAATTGGCTACGAGTGGCTGGTCAATTGCGGCCGCCGCGATTCGATCGCGCGGGTGGCCCATCTGCTGTGCGAGACAGCCGTCCGCATGCAGGTACCGCAAGGCAAGATGGTGAACCCGTTTACGCAGCAGCAGATTGCGGACATCACCGGGCAAACATCGGTCAACGTGAACCGCGTGTTCGCCGATCTGGAGCGCCAGGGACTGATCAAACGGGCGGGTCGCGAAATCCAGTTTACCGACTGGTCCGAAATCCGCCGCGTCGCGAGCTTCCAGCCCACTTATCTGGACTGAGACCAGCCACCCTCATCGATGCTGAGGATGGTGGGCGCGACAGGGATTGAACCTGTGACCCCACCCGTGTGAAGGGTGTGCTCTACCGCTGAGCTACGCGCCCGATTTGCCGGGAAAGCGCGCGATATAGCCGCGCTTTCGCGAGTGTCCAGTTACTGAACGGCGTCTTTCAGGACTTTGCCCGGACGGAACTTCGGCTGGGACGTCGCCTTGATCTGCATCGGCTCGCCAGTGCGCGGATTGCGGCCGGTCGACGCCTTGCGACGCGTGACGGAGAAGTTGCCGAACCCAACCAGTCGAACCTCATCGCCGCGCTTCAACGTAGAAGTGATGACTTCGAGCATGGTCTCGATCGCGCGCGAGGCATCGTTGCGGCTGAGCCCAGCACGGTCCGCGACATGTCCAATCAATTCCTGCTTGTTCACGGCCCGTCACTCCATCGTTCCCCCGCGGCGAGACTCGGCCGCGCGAAGCCGTCGACTTTAATGCAAGACTCGACGTCCGAGTCCAGCACTAGTGACGGATCGGAAGGCCCGTTTCGGGATTTTGCCCGTGAACCGGTGGCTCGGCCGCATGCTCGTCGGCGTCGGTCCACTCAATGGACTGAAGAGATTCAACCAACGCCCGCGACAGCACGTCATCGACATGCTCGACGGGGATGATTTCCAGCCCCTCCTTCACGCTGGCGGGAATCTCGGCGAGGTCCTTTTCGTTCTCTGCTGGAATCAGCACCGTGCGGATTCCGCCGCGCAGCGCAGCGAGAAGCTTTTCCTTGAGTCCGCCGATCGGAAGCACGCGGCCGCGCAGAGTTACCTCGCCAGTCATCGCGACATCGCGCCGAACCGCGACTCCCGACAGTGTCGAAATCATCGCTGTCACCATGCCAATGCCCGCTGACGGACCATCCTTCGGGACTGCGCCTTCGGGCAAGTGCACGTGGATATCCTTGCGCGCGAAGATCGACGGTTTGATGCCGTAAGCCGGCGCACGAGCCTTTACGAAACTCATTGCAGCCTGGATGGACTCCTGCATCACTTCACCGAGTTTGCCGGTCGTCTTGATCTGGCCCTTGCCCGGGACGGTGACGGCTTCGATCGTCAGCAATTCGCCGCCCACTTCGGTCCAGGCGAGCCCCGTGACGGCACCCACCTGATCCTCTTCCTCGCCGACTCCGTAGCGGTAGCGCCGAACGCCCAGGAAGCTGTTCAGGTTTTCCTGCGTGACGACGATGCTTTCATATTTGCCTTCAAGGATCTGACGGAGCGCCTTGCGGGCTACCTTCGCCAGCTCGCGCTCAAGCGTGCGGACGCCCGCTTCGCGCGTGTAGAACCGAAGGATTCCGCGCAGCGCTTCATCGGTGAATTCGAGCTCGCTGTCCTTGAGCCCGTGCGCTTCCATCTGCTTCGGAATCAGGTGGCGCTTCGCGATCTCCACCTTCTCGTCCTCAGTGTAACCCTCGAGCCGGATGATCTCCATTCGGTCGAGCAGCGGCTGCGGCATGTCGAGCGAGTTCGCCGTCGTGACGAACATCACGTCGCTGAGGTCGTAATCCAGCTCGAGATAGTGATCCTGGAACTTGTTGTTCTGCTCGGGATCGAGAACCTCGAGCAGCGCCGAGCTCGGATCGCCGCGGAAGTCCTGGCCGAGCTTGTCGATCTCATCGAGCAGGAACAGTGGGTTCGATGTTCCCGCTTTCTTGATGTTCGACACGATCTTGCCGGGAAGCGAGCCGATGTAGGTCCGGCGGTGACCGCGGATCTCGGCCTCATCGCGAACGCCGCCCAATGACTGGCGAACGAACTCGCGGCCCGTGGCGCGCGCAATCGAGCGGCCGAGCGAGGTCTTGCCAACGCCGGGCGGTCCGACGAGGCACAGGATCGGGCCCTTCAGCTTGTTGGTACGGGCCTGGACCGCAAGATACTCGACAATCCGGTCCTTGACCTTTTCGAGGCCATAATGGTCCTCGTCGAGGACACTTTGCGCCTCGGCAATGTCCTTCTTGAGCTTGGATTTCTTGCCCCACGGCAGGCCGAGCAGGACGTCGAGGTAATTGCGGGCAACAGTCGCTTCGGCGGACATTGGCGCCATCGCGCGCAGCTTCTTTAGCTCGGCATTGGCGCGAGTACGCGCTTCCTTCGACAGGCGCGTCTTGCGGATCTTTTCGGCGAGTTCCTGGAGCTCGTCGCCGCCGTCTTCGCCTTCGTTGCCAAGCTCGCGCTGGATCGCCTTCAGTTGCTCGTTCAGATAATATTCGCGCTGCGTCTTCTCCATCTGACGCTTCACGCGGCTGCGGATCTTCTTCTCAACCTGGAGAACACCAAGTTCGCCTTCCATGAAGGCAAAGACCATCTCAAGCCGGCGACCGGGATTGAGCTCGCCGAGCAGCGCCTGCTTGTCGGCGACTTTGATCGACAAGTTGGACGCGATCGCGTCGGCCAGCGCTGACGGATCCTCGATCTCGGCAAGCTGGATGCCCGTCTCGGGCGGCAGGCGCTTGTTGAGCTTCGCGTAATTCTCGAACTGATCGATGACGGAGCGCATCAGTGCCTGCGCTTCATTGCCTTCTGACGGCTCCTCGTCGATCTCCTCGACCTCCGCCGACAGATAGCCATCGCGCGGCACGAGATTGACCAGCTTGGCCCGCTTTGCGCCTTCAACCAGCACGCGAACCGTCCCGTCCGGCAGCTTGAGAAGCTGCATAGCGGTCGCGATCACACCCAGGTCGTAGAGCGCATCACGATCGGGATCGTCCTCACCCGGATCGAGCTGAGCGACAAGGAACAATTCACGGTCCGTCGCCATCGCCGCCTCGAGCGCCGCCACCGATTTCTCGCGGCCGACAAACAGCGGCACAATGCGATGCGGAAATACGACGATGTCGCGGAGCGGCAGGATCGGAAGAGAACGAGTCATGACCGATATATGGGCGGCACCACATCCCCGCGCAACAAAGGGGCAAGGAACTATCCCCCGATTTGCTCGCTGGACTCGAGGGAAACCGAGGAGGCAGGCATGGCCGACGACAGGGAAAAGATCAGTAACGGGCCCAACGAGGAAGCGGTGAATGAGACCATCGCAGGGACCGGGCCAGGCATTCGCGACGATGCCCTCGCACCCGATGAGAACCTACCGGAAGCGCCGACCGACGAGGAAGTCGCGCAAGCCGCCGAAGCGCTCGACGCGCCGGTCGGACAGCGCAAACGCGACACTCTGCCGCTGGAAGGTGAATGACTCACGCTGGAATGAACGGCGGATTCTGTAAACGTTCAGCTTAGATTGCTAACTAAGGCTACGTGAAAACAAGATATTCCCTTCTCGCGCTCAGCGCTCTCGCCCTGCCCGCAGTCGCTGCCGCGCAATATGGCCAGCCGTGGCCGGCGCCGCCGATGGCGCCTCCACAATACCCCGCGCCCCGAGCCGAGCCGTGGATGCCGCCACCTCCGGGCCCCGCGCCGCAGCCGTGGGGTCAGCAGCAGCAAAGCTCACCGAACAAGCGTGGGCCAGCGCTTGAGCCCATCGATCTGCCACCCGCCATCGAGCAGGGCGTGGACATGATCTACATCGACGAGGAACTGGTCCCGAAGGCGGTCCAGACCTCGAAAATGATGCACGACATTTCGTTCGACGACTGGAGCGGCGCTCCGGTCGACATGTTCGTGTCAATGAACCCGATCTACACCGACCTTCGTCGCGGGCTGGTCAAATATCAGCAGCGCTGGGGCAATCTGCCGAACACGCAGGTTCCGTCCGGACCCACGCTCAAAGCAGGGATGACCGGCGACCGGGTGTCGGCCCTCCGCAATCGCCTCGGTCTTGGCGACGGAGCGAGCTTCGATGCTCCCCTCGCCGCGGCCGTGAAAGAATTTCAGGCCGATCACGGCCTCAAGGCTGACGGCGTTGCCGGCGCAGGTACGATCGATGCACTCAACCGAGGCGCAGAATATTACGAGCAGCGGATCATCATCAACATGGAGCGCGCGAAGCGCCTCCCGGCTCCGGAAGAGCAGCGCCGTTATGCGGTCGTCGACGCCGGTGACGCTCGCCTGACGTTGTGGGAGAATGGCCGCAAGGTCGACGAGATGAAGGTGATCGTCGGCAAGGCCGAGACGGCCACCCCGATGATGGCTGCCTACATCAAATACGCCAGCGTGAACCCGTACTGGAACGTACCGCCCGAGCTGGTCCGTAGCCTGATCGCGCCGCGCGTCGTCGCGCAAGGGACGAGCTATCTGACGGATCGCGAATATGAAGTAATGTCGGATTACAGCGAGAACGCGCCGCGCCTCGATCCGAAGACGGTCGATTGGCAGGCTGTGGTCGATGGACGTCAGGAAGTGCGCTTGCGCCGTCTCCCCAGTCCGGCGAACTCGATGGGCATGATGAAGTTCATGCTGCCGAACTACTTCGGCATCTACCTTCACGATTCGCCGGAGAAGGATCACTTCACGAAGAACGAGCTGTGGATCAGCAACGGCTGCGTCCGTGTCGAGGACTACAAGCGGCTTGCAAAGTGGCTGTTCGGATCGGTGCCTACAGGCGCGAACCCGAAGGTTGAGGAAGAAGTGAACCTGCCGCAGCCGACGCCGGTCTACATGACCTACCTGACGGTCCAGCCGACCGCCACCGGCGTGCAGTTCCTGCCCGACCCGTACGGTCGCGACCAGGCGCTGATGGATCGCTTCAGCTCGAAGATGGTCGCCGCCGTGCAGCGGTAGCGGGCTTATCCTTTACCGGTGGCAACCAGCAACGCCGGCCCGAGGTTCTGAAGGCCGTGGATTACCATGGGCAAGGAGAACGCTGACCATAGCGAGCGGCTGCGCCAGGTCACGAAGACGGTCGAGAAGATGAGAAACGGCCACCAGATAATGAGCCCCCAGATCGGGGCTTCGAACGAGTGCGCCATTCCCCACCCGATCGCGCTGATGAGGACGGCATAGGTCGGCCGCACGAAGCGCAGCAGGATCAGCAGTACGCCGCCCATGATCAGCGTCTCGAGAACCGGCGAGAAGATGACGAGCAGGAAGACCGCCATCGCACCAGTGACGGGGAAATCGGGGCCTTTGGCGTTGGGCGCGATGAAGTGAACGGCGCCAGCCAGCAAGATGCTCGCGGGGAATGCGAGTAGCCAGGCAACGACGATAGTCTTCCACGCGCTGTTCGGTTCGCGGAGCGGCCGCGGGAGCCACGTTATCGGCTTTGCCCAGGAAAGCTGCCGTCCAGCCGGGACGGCGACGGCGTCACTCACGCGGCGTCGCCCGCCTTATCTTTCTTGGCGTAGACGCGAACGGGTTCCTTGCGGCCTTCGACGACATCCTTGTCGACATGCACCTCATCGACGCCGTCCATCGACGGCAGGTCGAACATGGTGTCGAGCAGGATACCTTCGAGGATCGAGCGAAGCCCACGAGCGCCTGTCTTTCGTTCGATCGCCTTTTTCGCGACCGAATGGAGGGCGTCGTCGGTGAACTCTAGCTCGACATCTTCCATGTCGAACAGCTTGGCATATTGCTTCACAAGCGCGTTCTTCGGCTCCACCAGAATCTTGACCAGCGCCTCTTCGTCGAGGTCCATCAGGGTCGCGATCACCGGCAGGCGGCCGATGAATTCGGGGATCAGGCCGAACTTCAGCAGGTCCTCGGGCTCGCAGTTGCGAAGCACTTCGCCAGTCTTGCGCTCATCCGGAGCGGCGACGTGGGCACCGAACCCGATCGATTTGCCCTGCAGGCGGTCGGCAATGATTTTCTCGAGGCCCGCAAAGGCGCCGCCGCAGATGAACAGTATGTTGGTCGTGTCGACCTGAAGGAATTCCTGCTGCGGATGCTTGCGGCCACCCTGCGGCGGGACGCTCGCGGTCGTGCCTTCCATCAGCTTCAGCAGCGCCTGCTGGACGCCCTCGCCCGACACGTCGCGGGTGATCGAAGGATTATCCGACTTGCGGCTGATCTTATCGATTTCGTCGATGTAGACGATGCCGCGCTGCGCCTTCTCGACATTATAGTCGGAAGCCTGAAGCAGCTTAAGAATGATGTTCTCCACGTCCTCACCGACGTAACCAGCCTCGGTCAGCGTCGTCGCGTCCGCCATCGTAAACGGAACGTCGAGGATCCGCGCCAGCGTCTGCGCCAGCAGCGTCTTGCCGCAGCCCGTCGGGCCGATCAGCAGGATGTTCGACTTGGCGAGTTCGACCTCATTGCCCGTCTTCGCGCCGTGGCTCAGCCGCTTGTAATGGTTGTGAACGGCGACCGAGAGGACGCGCTTCGCGCGGTCCTGGCCGATCACATAATCATCGAGAACCTTGCAGATCTCGGAAGGCGTCGGGACGCCGTCGCGGGTCTTGACCAGCGCCGACTTCGATTCCTCGCGGATGATGTCGTTGCACAGTTCGACGCATTCATCGCAGATGAAGACCGTCGGACCGGCGATCAGCTTCCTGACCTCGTGCTGCGACTTACCGCAGAAGGAGCAGTAGAGGGTGCTCTTGCCGTCGCCGCCTGAAAGCTTGGTCATCTAAGTCCTTATACAACGGCCAGTAACGGCCGTACCCAATGGGCCATGCTAGCCCGCTTTATTACACAATCAACTCTGCCGGAGAGTTAACGCTCCCGGTGAGCGATAGCGCCTTTGTTCTCAACAATATGGATTGGGTCGGGGACGCTCGCAAGAGCATGTATCGCTAACCGCGAAGGCTGTCCCAACTTCGGTCACGCAACGCCTCAGGCCGCGAGCGCCGCCTCGATTGCCGGAGTGACCCGATCAACGGTGTACGGCTTCTCGATCACCGGCGCGTCGTTGAACTCGGGCGGCGGCGGATCGACGTGGCCGCCAGTCGCGATGACGAACGGCACCTTCTTCTCGCGCAGCTTAGTCGCGACCGGCCAGACGTTTTCGCCCTTCAGATTCACATCGAGGATGGCGAGGTCGAACCCGCCCGTCTCGGCCTTGTCGAGGGCGCATTCGACGGTGTCGCAGCTACCAGCCACCGTGTGACCAAGCGATTCGAGGAAATCCTCGAGCATCATCGCGATCAGCGGTTCGTCTTCGACAATAAGGATGGAACGCCCCGCAGACATCGACCGTGGCATAGCCGCCAAGTTCGGCAGGGCAAGCTATTTCGCGCCGAGCGCCTTCTTGGCAGCTTCGGCAAGGTCCTGCACTGAAAAGGGTTTCGGTAGAAAATGGGCGTTGTCGACGCCCAGCGACTGCCGCAGCTGTTCCTCGGCATAACCTGACATGAAGAGCACCTTGAGCTCTGGCCGCTGCTTGCGGGCCTCGGCCACCATCGTCGGTCCATCCATGCCCGGCATCACCACGTCGCTCAGGAGCAAATCGATCTCTTCGCCCCTGCTGATGACCTCGAGCGCCTCTTCCCCATTGTCGGCGGCGATCACCTTATAGCCATGCCGAGTAAGCGCCCGCTCGGCGACAGCACGCACCATTGGCTCATCCTCGACCAGCAGGACGGTACCGCTGCCCCAGAGCTCGTCTTGTTTGGCCTTGGCGGACTTCGTTGATTTGGCGGCGGACGCCTCTTCGCGGTGAACAGGGAGGTAGATCACGAAGCGGGTGCCCTCGCCCACCTTTGAATCCGCAAAGATGAAGCCACCGGATTGCTTCACGATGCCGTAGACCGTGGAGAGACCGAGGCCCGTACCCTTGCCGACCTCCTTGGTTGTGAAGAACGGCTCGAAGATCTTGCCGAGGACGCTCGGCGCAATTCCCGTGCCAGTGTCGGTGACGGAAAGCGCGCTGTAATCGGCGATGGGAAGGATGTCGGAGCCCAGCTCGGCGACCTGGTCCGATTTCACCGGATAAGTCTGAATCGTAAGCGTCCCGCCGCCCTTCTCCGCCATCGCGTCGCGGGCGTTGACGGCCAGGTTGATGATGACCTGTTCCAGCTGTCCGGGGTCAGCGCGGATCGGGCCGAGACTTCGTCCATGCTTCACCGACAGCTCGACATTCTCGCCGAGAAGCCGCTTCAGCAGATGGGACACCTCCGACACAACGTCGGGAAGCTGGAGCACCTGTGGGCGCAGGGTTTGTTGACGCGAGAAGGCAAGAAGCTGTCGAGTAAGACCAGCAGCGCGGTTCGAATTCGACTTGATCTGCTGGATGTCGTCATAGTCGCTGTCACCCGGCGTGTGTCGCATCAGCATCAGGTCGCAGTGGCCGATGATGGCGGTAAGGATATTGTTGAAGTCGTGCGCGACTCCTCCGGCGAGCTGCCCGACGACTTGCATTTTTGTGGCTTGGGCGACCTGCCGCTTGAGCTTGGCTTCCTCGCTATTGTCCTTGAGCAGCAGAAGGACTGTTGCATCACCGAGACCGCGCAGACCGGCGATTGTGAGAGCGACCGGCTCAGTCGGCTGGCGTACGAGCCGAACCGCCAAGTCTCCAGACATTGCGGGGCCGCGGGCATTGCGTCGGACAGCGTCGGCAACGGCGGCCTTGTCCTCCTTCACGACGAGATCGCCGGGATAGACCGGGTTCGCATTCCCGCGAATGCCTGCGGCATTCCGAAACGCCTCGTTCATGGTCAGGAAGCGCCCGTCTCGGTCGACAAGCGCGAGGCCAATCGGAAGCACGTCGAGCAGTGCCTGAAGATGCGCCGCATCGGAGGGCGCGACCGAATCCCCCCCTTCGAAGAGAAGGAACGTTCCCGAATTGCCGCTTTTCTTGGGATCGACCGGCACATGCACCAACCGCATGGGCTTAGCGGCGTCACCCTCGGATATCAGCCGAACTTGGCCGTCATCGCTCAGATCAACGAGGGCCGCGAAGCGATGACCCGCCGGGTCACCGCCATTGTCTAACGCCCGTTCACGGAACGGTTTGTTCGAAGCGACGACGGAGCCGTCTTCATCGACGAGTGCGGCAAGGATTCCGGCCGCGCCCAGCCTTTCACCAGTCGTCCCGGAAAGCCATTTTGCGGCAACCGAAGTCGGCTCGGGCGGCGGTGGCTTCGGAAAACGCCACAGAAGGAGATCGCCGCGCGCGCCAACGCGTTCGACCTCGACCGCGGTCCTGCCTTGAGCCGTATTAACGCGCCCGACACATCCCGAACCATCGCGCCAAGCCATGCTTCGCGCGACTTCGAGGCCCTGAGCGGCATCATCATCGACGCCAAGCTGAAGCGGTGGGAGATTGCCTTCGAAGCGGTCGCGGTAAGCCGCATTGGCCATCAGCAGAGAGCCGTTCTCTGACGTCAGCGCGGCCGCGTCGCCGCACATTCCGAGCGCCGATCCGACCAGCGAGAAGTCCGGCCCGCCCATGATCGGCTCAGCAACGGCAGGCTGCCTCGTTCCCCGAAAATACGTCGCCCCTGCCAGTGCGAGCCCGGCAACAGCGGCGACGCCCCCGATCACACCCTGCCCAACCAGCAGAAGCACCAGTCCAATCGTCAGACCTGCCGCAGCGATCAGGGCCGGCGCCAGCCACCGGCCCCACCCGTCGAGCGGGCTTGAATCGATCCGCGGCAGCTCCTGCTGAAGCATCACCAGATGCGGACGCGGTCCGCCGGCGGCAGGTACAACTTCTGGCCCGCCTGGACGTTAAACGCCGGGTACCAAGGATCCATGTTGCGGACGATCGAAACGCGCTGTTCGGACGGCGAGTGTGGATCGGTCAGCAAGCGCTGGCGAAGATTCGCTTCCCGGTAATTGCGCCGCCAGATCTGCGCCCAGCCAAGGTAGAAGCGCTGATCGGCGGTCATTCCGTCGATCACCGGCGGCTCCTTGCCGCCGAGCGAGGCGATGTAAGCGTCGTGTGCGACGGTCAGCCCGGCGAGATCGGCGACATTCTCGCCCATGGTCAGCTTGCCCTGAACGTGGAAACCGGGAAGCGGTTCGTACGCGTCGTATTGAGCACCGAGCTTGTCGAGGCGCGACGAGAAGGCCTTGACGTCCTCCGGAGTCCACCAGTCGGACAGCCGGCCGGTCTTGTCGTACTTCGCGCCTTGGTCATCGAAGTGATGGCTGAGTTCGTGGCCGATTACGGCGCCGATGCCGCCGTAATTAACTGCAGGGTCGGCGTTCGGGTCAAAGAACGGAGGCTGCAGGATCGCGGCCGGGAACACGATCTCGACCATGCCGAAATTGGCGTAGGCGTTGATCGTCATGGGGGTCATGCCCCATTCCCACTTGTAGATCGGCTTGCCGAGCTTCCCGACATTGTAGGCGTAGTCATACTCGTTCGACCGCATCGCATTGCCGAGCAAGTCGCCACGGTCGATCGTCAGCCCGGACATGTCGCGCCATTGCGACGGGTATCCGATCTTCGGCGTGAAGGACGCGAGCTTCTCGTGCGCCTTCACCTTGGTCCCCGCGCTCATCCACTCGAGCTTGTCGATACGCCGATCCATCGCGGCGATGATGTTGTGGACGAGTTCGTCGGCCGCCGCCTTGGTTTCCGGCGGGAAATATTTGGCGACGTAGAGTTTGCTGACGTCATCGCCGAGGGCGCCGACGGTGAAGTTTACCGCGCGCTTCCAGCGGGCTTCTTGCTCCGGCGTGCCAGAAAGCGTCGTTCCGTAGAACGCGAAATTCTCGTTGTCGAAAGCAGCCGGAAGGAACGAAGCGTAGGCGTCCAACGAACGAACCAGGAGCTGGTCCTTCAGCACGCCAAGCGGCGCCCTGCTGACCAACCCCGAAATCTTCGTGATGGCGGTCGGCTGGGCAACGATAAGCGAACTAACGCCTTCGGCACCGCTCGCGCGGATCAGATCGCCGAAGTTGAAGCCGGGCGCGCTCTTGGTGAGCTGGGCCAACGTCAGCTTGTTATAGGTCTTGGTGGCGTCGCGGCTTTCAACCTTGGTCCAGCTCGCCGCCGCAATCTTGGTTTCAAAGGCAACGATTGCCGCCGCACGCGCAGCCGCATTCGGCTCGCCGGCCAACGTCAGCATCTTGGTCAGATGCGCGGCATATTGCTGCCGCGTCTCGACCAACTTCGCGTCCTTCGAGAGGTAGTAATCGCGATCCGGCATGCCGAGACCCGACTGAAACAGCTGAAGGATATATTGGTCGGGCGCCTTGTCGTCCTGCCCAACAAATCCCCCGAACGGAGTGCCGATGCCGAGCTTCATGGCCTCGGCGTAAAGGCCGGGAAGCGCGGCTCGGGACTTGAGCCCCTTCACCTGGCTCAGCCACGGCTGGAACGGAGCCAAGCCCTTCGACTCGACCGCCGCTTGGTCCATGAAGCTGGCATAAGCGGCGCCAATCTTGCTGTTCGGATCCTTAGACTGTTCGTCGATGATGTCGCGGGTCCTCTGACGCGACAGGTCGTCCAGCATTGTGAACGAGCCATAGTTCGACTTGTCGGCCGGGATTGGTGTGTTTTTCAGCCAAGTGCCGTTTGCGAACTGATAGAAATTGTCGCCCGGAACAGCGGTCGTATCCATGCCCGCACTGTCGAAACCATAGGCGCCGAACTGCGGCTTGGGTGCCGCCGGCGCTTCAGGAACGGGAGGAACGACCTCGGCTGGCGCTGGCGGGGGAGGCGGCGCGATTTCGTTCGCAGCACAGCCAGCCAGGATCGTTGTTGCAGTCAGAAACGCCAGTACTCGAACCATTATTCCCCTCCGAAAATCGAGATTGATTTGTGACTGAACCTAGTCGCCAGCGCAACGGCGCCGCGCCAGCGTGAAATCGACGACCGGAAGTGGAGCGCCTGCGAACGTCAGGCTTTGGCGGCTTTGCGGGCATTGCGGCGCTGGCGCCACTTGCTTCCCAGCCACCAGCGCCAGACAATCGATGATCCGACGTAACCGATGGCCGAGGTCGCCAGCGCAACCGTCAAGACGCCGAGCGCGATCGGCCCCGACGCGTGGTGGAGCCAAAACATGATGCGTCCGAGCTCTCCGGAGACCTGCTCGGCGGCGTGCGGATCGATGACGCTGGAATCGTGGTGAAGCTCCCACGAGCCGACAAGGTAGCAACCGTAATAGATCGGCGCATAGGTGAGCGGATTGACCAGCAATGTCAGCGCGGCCGTGATCGCGACGTTGGCGCGAAGCGGGATCGCGAAAATAGCGGCGATCACCGTGTGCATGACTGGAATGATAATCCCGATCCCGAGACCCAAGGCGACGGCGCGCGGAACCGACCGGCGGGTCATCCGCCAAAGCGCCGGATTGCTGAGCGGCTTGGCGAACGGCCTCAGCAGCCGGTTCTCATGGATCGTCTCGCGTCGCGGGATATGTCGAGTGAGCCAGTTCATCGCTCAGCCCCGATGCCGAAGCAGTCGCTGCTGCTCGCGCTTCCAGTCGCGCTCTTTCACCGTTTCGCGCTTGTCGTGCACTTTCTTCCCCCGTGCCAACGCCAACTCGACCTTCGCCCGCCCGCAACCGTTGAAATAGATCGACAGTGGGACGAGGGTCAGACCCTGGCGGGCGACTGCTCCGTGCAGCTTGGATATCTCGCGGCCCTTGAGCAACAGTTTACGCGGGCGACGGGGCTCGTGGTTCAGGCGGTTGCCGTGACTGTATTCGGGCACGTGGCTGTTGATTAGCCACACCTCGTCGGCCTCGACCGTCGCATAGCTCTCCGCGATCGATCCCTCACCCTGACGGAGCGCTTTCACTTCAGTTCCGGTCAGCGCAATGCCCGCCTCGAAGCGGTCTTCGACGAAATAGTCGAAGCGCGCGCGCCGGTTCTCGGCGACGATCTTCTGCTTGTCGAACGGATTTGAGAGCGGCTTGGCCATGTGGCTTAGATAAGACCTGCGTGCTCCAATGCAGCATCCACCGCGCGTTTCGAGGCGTCTGATGCTTCCACGAGCGGGAGACGAAGCTCGGTCGGGAAGCCGGCGCGAACGCGGCTGAGCGCATATTTGGTGGGCGCCGGCGACGCATCCGAGAAGAGGGCAGCGTGAAGCGGATACAGCTTGTCTTGGAGACTGAGCGCATCGTCCCAGCGACCTTCCTTCGTTGCCTTTTGGAAATCCGAGCAAAGCTGTGGCGCAACGTTGGCGGTCACGGAAATGCACCCCACGCCGCCCATCGCGTTGAAACCAAGGGCCATGTCGTCATTGCCGGACAACTGAATGAAATCCTTGCCACAGGCCTCGCGCTGGGCCGAAACCCGGTTGAGCGCGCCGGTCGCATCCTTGACCGCGACCACGTTGGGCAACTTCGCAAGGCGCGCCATGGTTTCAACAGCGATGTCGGTGATCGTTCGCGACGGCACGTTGTAGAGAACGATAGGAATCCCGACTTCGGTCATCGCCGCCAGATGGGCGTAGATGCCATCCTGATTGGGCCGGTTGTAATAAGGCGGAACGTGGAGCGCGGCGGCTGCCCCGGCTTCCTTCGCCGACTTGGTCAGCTCAAGAGCGTGGGCGGTGTTATTGGATCCGCATCCGGCAATCACCGGAACTCGACCGCCAGCCACGTCGACAGCAATCTCAATCAGTCGGCGGTGCTCGTCATCGGTTAGCGTGGCGCTTTCGCCGGTCGTGCCGCAAGGCACCAAAGCGTTCGTTCCCTGATCGATCTGCCAGGCGACGAAATCTCGGAATATCGCTTCATCGACTCGTCCCGCCGCAAATGGCGTCACGAGGGCGGGTATCGAACCGGAAAACATGATTAAGTCCTTTTGGCGTCGCGGAAACTTAATCGGTCCCGCGGTCGTTCGTTAAGGGCCAGATAAGGAGGGGGAGCGTAGGATGTCCAGCATGTGGCGCATTGGCTGGTCAGTTCCGCTTCTCTTTCTCGCCGCGACGGCGTCGGCGCAATATTCCGCGCCCGTCACGTACGGGGCAGCTCCGACCTATTCGAGCTACTCGGTTTCCTCGGCGATCGGCGATTGGCGCAGGCTTCGGCAAAGCAATGGCTACAGCTTCGCCGATTATGCGCGCTTCCTGACCTATAACCCCGATTGGCCGGAAGAGAGCAAGCTCCGGCTGTGGGCCGAGAAAGCAATGCGGCCGGGCGAAAATCCCGCGACCGTGCTCGCCTTCTTCGCAAACAAGCCGCCGACAACCGGAAACGGATTTGCCCGACTCGCCGAAGCTTACATCGCGAGCAATCGCGCCGGTGAAGCGCTGGCCGCGGCCCGAAGCGCCTGGGGCGAGGCTGACCTCGGCACCGACAGTGAACAGGCTATCTGGTCGCGCTTTGGCTCCAGCTTCACGGCGGACGATCATGACCGCCGCGTGGACGCGCTACTATTCGCGAAGAAGCCTGACGATGCTGCACGCTATTATTCGCTGACCACTCCGACGCGGCGCGGCGCCTTTGCAGCCCGCATCGCAATGCAGCGCCAGTCGTCCGACGCCGATAGCCTCTACCAGCCGGTCATTGGTCAGGTGTCCACGGACGCCGGCCTGATGATGGACCGCGCCCGCTACCTGCTCGCGCGCAACTATCCGCAGGCAGCGCGCGACCTGGTCGGCCGTGACCATGCGTTCATTTACCAGCCCGCGGATCCCGAGCGCTTCTTCGATATGCTGCTCACGCTGGCGAACGATGCGGCGCAGGACCGGCAGTGGAACACCGCATTCAACATCACGCGGCATCTTAGCGATGCACTGCCCGCCGGCACGGACATCAGCCAGCAGCCGGTCGGAATCCGTGACAATTATACCAGCCTCGTCTGGCTTGGCGGCCAGATCGCGCTCGACCGAATGAACCAGCCGGGCAGTGCAGTGGCGATGTTCTACAATTACGCCCGCGGCGGGAAGTCGCTGCAGGTGCAGACCAAGGGCAATTACTGGGCTGGCCGGGCGGCGTTGGCCGCGGGTCGCTTCCAGGAAGCGAACAGCTATTTTGAGCGCGCTGCCGCTTATCCCGAGCTGTTCTACGGCCAGCTCGCGCTCGAACGGCTTGGACGCCAGGTGCCCGCGCCCCAGCAGTCCGTTGCCAGCATGACGGCAACGCCGGCCCAGCGGTCGGCGTTCGCCAACAATCGCGTCGTCCAGGCGCTGCGGATTCTTCAGCAATCGGGTTCGGTGACGGAACGCACGCAATTTGTTCGAGCGCTCGCCGAATCGCTGGACACGGACGCCGATCGCGGGCTCGCGGTGGATCTCGGCCAGCAGCTTGGCCGCCAGGACATTCCAGTATGGGTCTCCCGCATGGCTCGCGTGAAGGGCTCGATGTTCTACGTCCGTCAGGCCTATCCGACCCTGGGCTCGTCGGTGTCGCCTGGCATTTGGTCGCTCTCGCACGGGATTACACGCCAGGAGAGCTCGTACGACCCCTATGTCGTGAGCCACGCCGGCGCTCGCGGCCTCATGCAGCTGATGACCGGGACGGCGCGTGAGCAGGCCGGCAAGCTTGGCATGGGCTATGACGGCTATCGCCTGATCAGCGACCCCAATTACAACGTGATGATCGGCTCGGCTTACTTCCAGCGAATGCTGAATACCTGGAACGGAAGCGTTCCCCTCGCCGTCGCTTCGTACAACGCGGGCAGCGGTAACGTCAGCAAGTGGATCGCCCGCTATGGCGACCCGCGCAGCAACGTCGACATGCTGAAGTGGATCGAGGCGATTCCCTACACCGAGACCAAGGCCTACGTTCAACGCGTGATCGAAAACAGCGTTGTTTATGACTCGATGCGTGGCACCTCGCCGCAGCAACAAGCGCTTCACGTATCGCGCTACCTTGGGAAGGATCGCCCGGCCTGATAGTCGACGCGGATGGCAGACCAGCCCCGCTTCATCACGCCAGACGGACTCGCGCGGATTCGCGCCGAGTATGATGACCTATTCGGCGTCGAACGGCCGAAAATGGTCGAGGTCGTCTCTTGGGCCGCCTCACTCGGCGACCGGTCGGAAAATGCCGATTATCTCTACGGTAAGAAGCGACTGCGCGAGATCGATCGGCGCCTCGGCTACCTCGCTAAGATCATGAAAGCGGCGAAGGTCGTTGATCCCTCGAAACAGGAGCAACGCGATCAGGTGCGGTTTGGAGCGACAGTGGAACTGGCGGACGAGGACGATAGCCGGCGCACACTGACCATCGTCGGCGATGATGAGACAGACGCAGCGGCCGGCCGTATCGGGTGGAGCGCGCCACTAGCCCGCGCCCTGATTGGCGCGAAGGTCGGAGACGAACGGATCGTCCGCCTGCCAGCCGGCGACAAGAGCTACGAGGTGATGGAGATCCGCTACCCAGAGCCGAACTAGGCGACGCCGCCGACCAGCCGCGGCGGCTCCGCAGGCATGGCCTCGGCCCAGGCATCGGCAATCACGGTAAGGGCGCCAATCACGGCGGCCTGTTCGTCGTTGCCGTCGATCATGTGCCAGGGCGACCAGCGGGTGTTCGAATTGGAACGAAGATCGGCCAAGGCTTTCCCGTAAGCAGGGTCGCGGACACCCAGCACTTCATCGTCGCGCCCGTATCGTCCCCAGACGCTGCTAAGCCGCTGATTAAGCCGCGCTTCCTGCGTATCAGGGCTCACGTCGAAGTAGAGTTTCACGATCAGCGTGCCGTAATCGCGCTGCTGGGCTTCGAACTCGTTGATCTCATCAAACGCGCGGGCGACGGCTTTCTCGTCGATCCGGCCGAAAAACCGATCCTCGAGAACGCGGCGGTACCAGCTGCGGAAAAAGATCGCCGTGTCACCCGCTTGCGGCAGGCTGCGCCAGAACCGGGCAAGCCAATGCCCGTCCGAGGCTTGGCGACGGTCATGGCGTATCTCGTGAACCGTAAAGCGGCACGGGTCGAAGGCAGATGCAAGCTCCCGCAGCGCAGCCTTCTTGCCTGCGCCTGGCGGCCCCTCGAATAAAATGATCGCCCTTCGACCGTGCGCGATCTGCGCCATCTGCAGGTCGTGCAGATGGTCACGCAGCATCATTAGCGCGGCGTCATGGTCATGATGATTTCGATCGTCCGGCACGCTTCGTCTCTACCGGCAGACCGATGAGGCGACAATCGGCTCAGTCGAGACCTTACGGTTTCGGGACAGCCGCATCCTCGGCAACGACCTTGATCGACAGCTCCTTGAGCTGTTTCGGCATGACCGCGGCGGGTGCGTTCATCATCAGATCTTCCGCCTTCTGGTTCATCGGGAAGAGGATGACTTCGCGAATGTTCGGCTCGTCGGCGATCAGCATGACGATACGGTCGATGCCAGGAGCCGAGCCGCCGTGCGGCGGAGCGCCGAACTTGAACGCGTTGATCATGCCGGCGAAGTTCGTGTCGACCTCGTCCTTCGTATAGCCGGCGATCTCGAACGCCTTGTACATGATGTCCGGGCGGTGGTTCCGGATGGCGCCCGAGCTGAGCTCCACACCGTTGCAGACGATATCATACTGCCAGGCGAGGATATCGAGCGGATCCTTGTTCTCCAGCGCTTCCATCTCGCCCTGCGGCATCGAGAAGGGGTTGTGGCTGAAGTCGATCTTCTTCTGCTCGTCGTTGTATTCGAACATCGGGAAGTCGACGATCCAGCAGAATCGGAACTCGCCCTTTGCAATGAGGTCGAGTTGCTCCGCGACGCGGGTTCGCGCCGCGCCCGCCAGCTTGGCGGCTTCCTCTTCTTTGCCGGCGGCAAAGAAAATACCGTCGTCAGGACCAAGACCCATCGCTTCGGCGATCCGGTTCATGCCTTCTTCGCCGTGGTTCTTGGCGATCGGGCCGCCCCACTCACCACCCTTGCGCGTGGCATAGCCGAGGCCGGCAAAGCCTTCGCTGCGCGCCCATTCGTTCATGTCATCGAAGAACTTGCGGCTCTTCTCCGCGGTGGCCGGTGCCGGAATAGCGCGGACCACCGCACCCTTCTCCACCAGCCCTGCGAACAGGCCGAAGCCGGAACCTTTGAACTCGTCGCCAACGTCGCTGATCAGCAGCGGGTTGCGAAGATCAGGCTTGTCCGATCCGTACTTTAGCAGCGCTTCCTTGTACGGGATGCGAGGATACTCGCCGGCCGGTGTGACCGTGCGGCCATCCGCGAATTCCTGAAACACGCCTGACAGCACGGGCTCGATCGCGTTGAACACATCGTCCTGCGTTACGAAGCTCATCTCGAAATCGAGCTGATAAAATTCGCCCGGACTGCGGTCGGCGCGAGCGTCTTCGTCGCGGAAGCAGGGCGCGATCTGGAAGTAGCGGTCGAAGCCGGCAACCATGATCAGCTGCTTGAACATCTGCGGCGCCTGCGGGAGCGCGTAGAACTTGCCTGGGTGTACCCGGCTCGGGACGAGATAGTCGCGAGCGCCCTCCGGCGAGCTCGCCGTCAGGATCGGGGTCTGGAACTCGGTGAAGTTCTGCTCGATCATCCGGCGGCGGATCGACGCGATAACAGCCGAGCGCAGGATGATGTTCTTGTGAACCTGCTCGCGGCGCAAATCGAGGTAGCGGTATTTGAGGCGGATCTCTTCCGGATATTCCGCATCGCCAAACACCGGCATCGGCAGCTCAGCCGCCTGCGACTGAACCGTGACGTTACCCGCACGAACCTCGATCTCACCTGTCGGGAGGTTCGAATTCACCGTTTCCGGCGAGCGAGCAACCACCTCGCCTTCGACCGTCACCACAGACTCGACCCGAATCCGGTCGAGCACCTTGAATGCCGCGGAATCGGTGTCCGTGACGATCTGCGTGATCCCGTAATGGTCGCGCAGGTCGACGAAGAGCAGGTGGCCGTGATCGCGCTTGCGATGCACCCATCCGGAGAGCCGGACTGTTTCACCGACGTTGCTGGCGCGCAGGGCTGCGCAGGTATGAGTGCGATAGGCGTGCATGATCAGGTCGGCTCGCTGGCGAAAAACTGTGGAGAAATGCGAGCGCGCCGCTTCAAGGGGACAAAGCTTTTTGTCAACCCGCGAGGCCGTCGCTAAAGCCGCCCCAAGACTCATGCGCATTCATCCTCTGATTACCAAGACCGGCGACCTCAACGCCCTTGTCGAGCGTCTCGCGAAGCACCCATTCATCGCCGTGGACACGGAGTTCATGCGCGAGAATACCTATTGGCCGGACCTCTGCCTGATCCAGGTGGCGTCCACGGAAGAGGCTGCTGCCGTCGATCCGAAAGCCGAAGGTATCGACCTGACGTCGCTGCTCGACCTGTTTGTGAAGAATTCAAACGTGCTGAAGGTTTTTCACGCGGGCGGACAGGATCTGGAGATCATCCACAACCTCACCGGAAAGATGCCGGTCCCGCTGTTCGATACGCAGATTGCAGCAATGGCGCTCGGGCACGGTGAGCAGATCGGCTACTCCAACCTGATCGAGAGCTTGCTCGGCCACAGTCTCGACAAGGGTGCACGTTTCACCGACTGGAGTCGGCGTCCGCTCGACAAGCGCCAGATCGATTACGCCATTGCCGATGTCACCCACCTCGCGACGATTTTCCCGCGGATGGTCGAGAAGCTGAAGAAGACGGGGCGGGGAGCCTGGCTCGACGAAGAGATGGATCGCCTTGCCGATCCGTCCCACTTCGCTTTCGCTCCCGAGGACGCTTGGAAGCGACTCAAGCTTCCGAGCCGTAATCCGGCCGTGCTCGGACGCTTGCGCGCGCTGGCTGCATGGCGCGAGACCGAAGCGCGCTCGAAGAACCTGCCGCGCGGGCGAATCGTCAAGGACGACACGCTGTCCGAAATCGTCCTCCACCCGCCGAAGAGTCAGGACGATCTGGGTCGCATCAGAGGACTGTCCGCGGGGTGGCGCAACAACGACATCGGCGCCCGGCTGATCTCAGCGCTTCAAGCTGCAAAGCCCCTAGAAGGTGATGATCTGCCAGACCGCGAGCCGAAGCGCCCTGGCCTCACCAAGGACGGCGTCCTCGTCAGCGACCTGTTAAAGCTGTTGCTGAAGATCCGGTCGAAGGAAGCCGGCGTTGCCGCCCGCCTGATCGCACGTTCGGATGACCTGGAGGCACTTGCGGCCGGCGTCCGGAAAGGCCTGAACATCCTCTCCGGCTGGCGATATCAGGAGTTCGGCAAGGACGCGCTCGACCTCGTCGAAGGCCGCCTCGCCTTCGCCATCGAGAACGGCAAACTCAAGATGAGCCGCGTCATGATCGAGGAGCCAGTCGATGCGTAACGTCATTCTGGTCGCGGGCGCCCTGGTCGCGGCCTGTTCGACGGTTCCCACCGAGTCCAACGTCCATGGCACTGTGCCGGGTCGCATATGCAACGCGGCTGGTACTGACAGCTTCGTCGGCCAGCCCGGCGACAGCGAGACCGGCGCAGCTATCATGAAGGCAACGCACTCCGCCGTCCTGCGCTGGGCGCCCCCGGGTTACATGCTGACGATGGACTTCAGCGCCTCCCGCGTGACAGTCCGCCTCGGCCCCGACTACAAAGTCATCGCGATCAATTGCGGTTAGTCCGCTACTCGGGGGTCTCGATGCGCAAGTCTCTGCTTCTCTTGGCGTTATGCAGCACGGCTGCCCTGGCTGGCTCCAAGCAGCCGGTTTCGATCAATTCGGTCTGGACGGGCACCAAGTGCCAGCAGACGGTCGCACTCGACAGCTTCAAGGGACAAGTCGCTTCGACCGATCTTGCCGCGCGGATCATGATGGCATCGCGCGCCCATGACGTCCGTTGGGTGGCCTACGGACAAATGGTGAAGCTGAAGCCGGGCGCAAACCGCGTCACAGTCCAGCTCGATCAGGAAAACAAGGTTTCCTCCGCAGTCTGCGGCTAAGCCGCTTCGCCGATCATTCGCGAATCAATGAGTGCCCGACGGATCGTCGGAAGGCTGAGGCGCGCTCGCTCCCCCATCGCATACCGATCGACTGCTTCGACCGCCCGCTCGGCGGTCCAGTAATCCCGGTGCAGGCGCTCGGTCATGAAGCGAAGCGCATCGCCTGGAATGTGGAGCCCGCGATCAGCAAAGTGAAGCTGAATCAGCGCGGCAAAGAGCTGGTCATCGGGATGATTGATCCGAATGACCGGCGTGACAGCCAGCCTCGTCTTCAAATCCGGCAGTTTCGGTGTCCACGCCGGCGGCACTTCATCGGCGATCATCACCAGCGGCCGCCCGGTGTCCTGAGCCTGGTTCCAGGCATGGAACAGCTCTTCCTCATCGCGCTGATCAGCGTCGTCGAACAAACGGCCGCCGACCCGCTCGACGAAGCTTCGTCCCAGCAGCGTTCGACCGGACCGCCGCGGCCCGGTCAGGATTGTCGCCTTGACCGGCCATAAGCTCCACTTGCGGAAGTTCTCGAACGCCTCGCGGTTCGCGTCGGAGACGATGAACCTCGCGTCGCCCTCGGTCTGCGGCCAGTCGAGCGGAAGCGCGATCTGGTCCGGGCCCGGCTTCATCTGCCGGCGCCCTGCCCGCGCGGCTGCGCTGGTGCCGCTGCTGGCGTCTTTGCGGGAGCCGGCTGCGCTGGCGTAGTCGCCGATGGCGGAGGCGGAAGCGGCGGCGGCTTGCCGCTGGCCGATTTGATCTTCACGACCGAGCCGGAGGCGGAAACCGCCCACCCACGTCCGCCAAGCGCCGCGGCTAGCTGGTTGATGCTGCCCGCATAGTTCACAAGGACGTAGCTGGTGCCCGTCGGGTTGATCAGCTGCGGGGTTGCGGAAGTAATTCCGCCCATGGTCCTGAGGTGCGCCATGCCGAAATTGTAGACGTTCACGTCACCGCCCGAGTCGATCTGGATCTGGAAGGCGTTCGTCGCGTTCAACGGTTTCGTCTCGATCGGCTTTTCTTCGACCGGAAGCGGTGGCGGTGCCGGCAGATCGAGCGACGAGTCACGCACGAGCTTGCCGGCTGCGAGCGCGTTCGAGAACAGGATGTCCATTCGGCGCGCGCCCTCGGCCATCAAAGCCGCGACATTCCCGCTCTGGCTGGTCAGTGCAAACCCACCGACGACCTCATTGTCAGGTCCATGATGAGCGATGAACGTCGCCTTCGCAGGCCCCCCCGGATAGGAGCGCTGCAGCTGCACTTCGGCAACGAGCACGTCGGCCGCGCCGTACAAGTCGATGATATTGCGCCACCAACCACGCCCAGGCCGCTCAGTTTGCGCTGCATTGACCAGCATGGGATCGACACCCAGCCCGCTGATGCGGACGTAGTCGATCGAGCTCTGCGAGGTTCGGAACTGGGCCCAAGCGCGCTGCCAGGCATTCTTGAGCTCGACGCTGGTTTCCGTCCCCGCAGTCACCGTTACCGGAATGAGAAGCATCGGCACGGACCGGCGGACCTCGCCACCTTCCACGCCCAGGAACGCCGCCGCCCGCGCTCGATCGAAGAGAACGCCGAGATCCGCAATGTAACGGTTCGGCCCGATCTGCTCGCGCTCGACATTGATCGACGTGACGATGTCGTCGAGTGTCGAATCCGGAATATTCGGGGCCTGGCTGATCGGCGCATTGTGCATCTTCGCCCAAAGCGCCTTGAAGCCTTGGCGCTGAGCGATCTTCCAGCCAGCATAGCGCGCCGACATCGCATCTTCACCGCCGACGTCGACGTGGATTCCGCTGATCTCAAGCGTTCCGGAGCTGTCGAGCGGGAGGATTCCGCGGTCGGCCGACTCCAGCTGCGAATAAGCGATGCCGCCGATCCCGAGGACGGCGAGCAGGAGCAACATCGAAACGACTAAGCGACGGCGCAGCATTCGGCGGTCTTTTGGCGGCAACAGCATGGAAATCCAAGCGGCTTGTCTCTACTGCCGCGCCCGAATGAGCCAGAACCCCCTCACCTATGCCGATGCCGGAGTGTCGATCGAGACCGGCAATGCCCTCGTTAAGACGATCGGGCCGCTTGCTCGCTCGACCGCACGTCCCGGCGCGGACGCCGAGCTTGGCGGCTTCGGCGGTTTCTTCGACCTCAAGCGCGCCGGCTATTCCGATCCGCTTCTCGTCGCCGCCAATGACGGCGTCGGCACCAAGCTGAAGCTCGCGATCGAGAGCGGCCGCCACGACGGCGTCGGCATCGACCTCGTCGCAATGTGCGCCAATGATCTCATCGTGCAGGGCGCCGAGCCTTTGTTCTTCCTCGATTATTACGCGACGGGGAAGCTCGACAACGACGTCGCCACGGCAGTCGTCGCCTCGATCGCCGAGGGCTGCCGACAGGCTGGCTGCGCGCTGATCGGCGGCGAGACCGCCGAGATGCCTGGGATGTACTCGGGCGGCGACTATGACCTCGCCGGCTTTTGCGTTGGCGCCGTCGAGCGTGACAAGGTGCTGACAGGCAAGAACATTGCGCCCGGCGACGTCATCCTCGGTCTCGCGAGCTCGGGCGTTCACAGCAACGGCTTCTCTCTGGTCCGGCGAATCATCGCCGAGCGCGAGTGGAAGCTGGACCAACCGCTGCCGTCGGCCGCTAACCAGACACTTGCAGACATTTTGCTCGAACCCACGCGCATCTACGTCCGGTCGCTTCTGCCCATAGTCCAGCAGGGCCGGATCAAGGGCCTTGCCCACATCACAGGCGGCGGTCTTCTCGAGAATATTCCGCGTGTTCTCCCGGATAATTGTCACGCGATCGTAGATACCGATTCCTGGAAACTCCCCGATATCTTCCGCGACCTTCAGTCGAGCGGACAGATCGCAGCGTCCGAGATGGCGCGCACTTTCAACTGCGGGATCGGCATGGCGGTCATCGTCAGCGAGACCGAAGCTGATGCTGTTCGCGACGCCCTCGAAGGAGCCGGCGAGACCGTGTCACGAATCGGGCGCATCGAAGCTGGCCAGCGCGGCTGCACCGTCCAGGGCAGTGCGGGCCGCTGGGGCATTAACGAGGACTGGTCCGCCACTCACCATGCCTGACCCGAAGCGCGTTGCGGTCCTGATTTCCGGCCGCGGGAGCAACATGAAAGCGCTCGTCGAGCAAGCGAGTAGCTACGAAGTCGTTCTCGTCGCCTCGAACAAACCTCACGCGGAAGGCCTCGACTGGGCTCGCGCCAAGGGCCTCCCGACCTGGGCCTGGGACAGCAAGGGTGTCGACAAGGAAGAATTCGACCGCGTCATGAGCGCGGCGCTTGCCGATCACGATATCGGGACGATTGCGCTCGCCGGGTTCATGCGCATTCTCTCACCTTGGTTCATCGATGAATGGCGCGGCCGAGTGCTGAACATCCACCCGTCCCTGCTCCCCAAATATCGCGGCCTCGACACGCACCAGCGGGCGCTCGACGCGAAGGATCATGCTGGCGGCTGTTCGGTCCATATTGTCACAGAGGAATTGGATGCCGGCGACGTCTTGGGACAGGCTGAAGTACCCATCCTCGCCGCTGATGATGCAAAAAGCCTGGAACAACGTGTCCTCGCTGCCGAGCACCAACTATACCCCAAGGTTCTGAGTGAGTTCGTGAATCGATGACAAATCAACTCGATAGAGTGCGCGAGGCGGCGCTCGAACTTCCGGAAACCGAGGAACGCGTCTCCCACGGCCAGCCCACTTTTTTCGTCGCCGGCAAGCAGTTCGCGCAATTCCGCGAAAATCATCATGGCGACGGCAAGACCGTCGTCTGTGTGCGTGTGAGTAGCTTGGACGAACAAGCGATGCTGCTGGATGCCGACCCCGAAACCTATTCGAAGCCCGCTTATCTGCCGTCCTGGCTGTCGGTCAGCCTCGCCGGTGAGAATGTCGACTGGGATCACGTGGTCGATCGCATCGCGCAAAGCTGGGAACTCGCGGCTCCGCGTCGGTTGCTGGAAGCGGGCGGACGATGAGCGAAACCCCGCACAAGCGGATCCCAATCGGCGAGATCATTGCCTTCGCCGCGTTGATCGTCTCGGCGCTCGGCGTCTGGATCGCATGGAAAAGCAGTAAGAGTGACGGCCCGACCCGCGTTGTGGAGCAGCATCAGCCGATCCCGCTGACACTCCGGGCCAAGCGCGAAGACGATGGAACGCGACTGAATATCAGCCCAGTCGAATCAACCCACGCCCTTGAGGGACTGACGATCGCCTTACCGGGTGCTTCACTCATTTCGGTCGGAAGCGACGGCGAGCTCAGCGCTAGCGACCTGGAGGGTGCGCTGAAAGGACATGAAAACGACCCGAAGAACCAGACGCTATCCGTCCGAGCCCACGTCGACGCCAGCTATGTCGAGATGGGCAAGGACCGCAAAGCATCCGGCACCTATGTCCTTCGCTATCAATGGAAGAGCGGCGGTCTGTTCGGCGGCCGCTCGCTCCACCTCATCAGCCTGAGCCGCTAGCGGCCTCCCTCTGCCAGGAGTAAACGAAGCGCCCACTGAGGGGGCGCACGATGCTTGCTCAACTGATTGCAATGGCGGCGGCCGCGCAGGCGCCCGCCCTTCCCGCTTTCATGACAGGATGCTGGGATTTGGTCGAAGGCGACCACTGGACCCAGGAATGCTGGATGGAACCCAAGGCCGGCCTGATGCTCGGCGCGTCGCGTGAGGGCACTGGCGCTAAACTCAAATCGTGGGAGCAAATGCGCGTCGAGCTAGGGCCTGACGGCAAAATTGCTCTGTGGGCGTCCCCACACGGGCGGCCCGCTGTTCGGTTTGACGTCGCGAACTCGACTTCTTCGACAGTCGAATTCACCAACGCGAAGCACGATTACCCGCAGCGCATCCGCTACGAGCTAAAGGGCGACAAGCTCCAGGCCGAGATTTCGCTGGTCAACGGCAGCAAGCCTGTCCGCTGGACCTATGTCCGCGAGGGGGACGCGCCCCCTCGCTGACGTAATTAGCCAACGATTTCCTCGGGCTTGAAGAAGAAGGCGATCTCGGTCGCAGCATTCTCGTCGCTGTCTGAGCCGTGGACCGAGTTGGCCTCGATCGATTCCGCATAGCTCTTGCGGATCGTGCCCTCGGCGGCGTCGGCCGGGTTGGTCGCGCCCATCACGTCGCGGTTGCGCTTCACGGCGTCTTCGCCTTCGAGAACCTGAACGACAACCGGACCTGACGTCATGAAGTCACAGAGGTCGTTGTAGAACGGACGCTCCTTGTGGACCGCGTAAAAACCCTCGGCCTGGTCGCGGGTCATGTGGATGCGCTTTGATGCGACGACGCGAAGGCCTGCATCCTCCAGCATTTTGGTGACTGCACCGGTGAGGTTGCGGCGGGTGGCATCGGGCTTGATGATCGAAAAGGTGCGCGTGACGGCCATGGCCGAGCGGTCTCCTGTGCTTGATGTGATTGGAAGTTGCGCGAGCGCCTAGCCGCGCCCGCGCCGCGGAGCAAGGCTCAGGCCTTTTTCACCCACTTGCCGCCTTCATTGGCCCAATAGCGGCGTTCAATGCCGTCCCGGCCCGACAGCAGCTTCCAGGCCAACCGCGCCCCCTCGAGAGTATCGCCGTCGAAAAGATAGAACGCGCGGTCATAAGCGAGCACTGCCTCGCGCCATTCCCCGTCAGCGATCAAGACGTTGCGGGCGAGGTTGGGCGCATCAGGGTGGGTCGACAACAGGATAGGCTGGCGAGCGTCGTCCGTCCCACCTGCAATCCCGTGCGGCAGGAAGCTAGCCGCGCCATGATCCCACAGCTGCCGATCGAGCCGCGCAAGCGCGCCTTCGTCGGCCGCGACAATGAGCAGGCGCCCTTCCTGCGCGACGATCTTGTCGGCAATGCTCGCAATGACCTGCTCGGCCCGGCCATCCGAAAGCTGATAGAAATCGACCTGCATGGCAGCCCGATCTTAGCCTTCCAGCACCTCGGCGACATACTGATCGATCAGGCGCACGCCATAGCCCGTCGCGCCCTTGTCGTAGGTTGTCCCGGCCTTGTCTGACCAGGCCTTGCCGGCCATGTCGACGTGCGCCCACCTAACACCTTCATCGATGAAGCGCTGAATGAATTGGGCGGCGGTAATCGACCCACCCTCGCGCGGACCCACATTCTTCATGTCGGCGATCGGGGAGTCGATCAGGCGATCGAACGGCTCCGCGAGCGGCATGCGCCACAATTTGTCGCCCGAATCTTCGCCGATCCGCAGCAACTGGTTAGCTAGTTCATCATTGTTCGAGAACAGTCCTGCCCATTCGTGGCCTAGGCTGATCAGGATCGCACCGGTCAGCGTCGCGAAATCGACGATTGTCGACGGGCGGTAGTTCTTCTGAACGTAGGTCACCGCGTCGGCGAGCACGAGCCGGCCTTCGGCATCGGTGTTGATCACCTCGACCGTTTGGCCGTTCATCGTGGTGACGACGTCACCCGGACGTTGCGCGTTACCGCCGGGCATATTTTCTACCAGGCCGCAGATGCCAACGACGTTCGCCCTCGCTTTACGCAGCGCCAGCGCTTTGATGCCGCCGACCACGGCGCCGGCGCCGCCCATATCCCACTTCATCATTTCCATGCCCTGAGCAGGCTTGATGGAAATGCCGCCGGTGTCGAAGGTCACGCCCTTGCCGACGAATGCAGTCGGCTGTCCGCCCTTTCCGCCGCCGTTCCACTTCAGGATCAGCAGCCGCGGCTCGCGGATCGAGCCCTGGGCAACGCCGAGTAGCGCGCCCATTCCCAGCTTCTTCATTGCCGGACCATCGAGCACTTCGATCTCGACGCCCGAGCCCTCGAGCGATGCCTTCACGCGCTCGACGAAGCTCTCGGGGTAAATGATATTTGCTGGCTCGGTGACGAGCTCGCGGGTTAGATCGTTGCCCGCGACCACAGGCTCCCAGCGCGACTTGTAACGCTGCTCGGCACCCGCATCGGCTCCAACGATCACGATCTCCGTCAGCGTGGGCTTCTGCTTTTCCTTCAGCGTCGTGCGATAACGGTCGTACCGCCATGAACGGAGCGCCGCGGACATTGCGACCCGAGCCGCCGAATCCGCGTCGTAATCGAGGCCCGTGAGGTCGATAACCGCCTTGGTGTCACCTGAGGTCAGCAGCTTCGCGGCAACGTTGCCGCCAAGCTTCTCCGCTGCCTCGCGGGGCGGCGCACTTCCGGTGCCGACGGCAATCGCTCGCCGCGCGGCCCCGTTCTCGCTGACGAAGAACTCGGCAGTGCTCGACGGCTCGCCTTCGAACCTTTGCCGGTCAAGGGCGCCGCTCGCGGCCTGCTTTCCGTCACCAAGCGACGCCAGCGTCTTGCGATCCTTGCCGGCAACCGGCAGGACCAAAGCATAGTCGCCCTCCGGCCGGCGATCGGCGAAACGAATTTGCATTCTAGGGTACCTCGAAAATCCGAACGTTGCGGTGTGCTTTAGGATGCATGCGACGGCTTGGCAAAACGGCAGGAGTCTGCGGATTGTCCCCGCCTCTTCAAGGTGCGATAGGCCGCCGCAGGGAATAGGGTTAGAGAAAAGCGGGACTGGCAGCGTTGCGTAGGACTTTCGTCTGGTGGACGGCGCTGCCGCTGCTTTTTGCAGTTCCGGCTGTTGCGCATGCTCAAGATGCGCCGCAGGCGCCAACGCCAGACGCTACGCCCCCCGTGCCTGCTCCGGCCGCTCCTGACGCCACGCCGGTCCAGCATGTCGAGTTCAGCGCCGACCAGGTGACCTACGACGATCAGGCGGACACGGTTACCGCGACAGGTTCTGTCCGGATGAACCGCGAGGGCAATTATCTCGCTGCGGATGAGGTCATCTGGGACCGCAAGTCAGGCCAGGTCCGCGCGCAGGGTAACGTCGTTGTCCTCACGCCGCAGGGCGACAAGATGATTGGCGAGAATGTCGTCCTCGACGATGAACTCCGCGACGGAACGGTGCAGAACCTGCTTGTAGTCCTGGAAAGCGGCGGGCGCCTTGCGGCTGCTCACGGAACACGCACCAACGGCATCATCACGCTCGACAATGCAATCTACTCGCCCTGCCCGGTTACAACGCCCAATGGCTGTCCAAAGCGGCCGAGCTGGTCGATCACCGCGGCGAAGGTAATCGACGATCCCGCACATCAACGCGTGCTGTTCCGCGGCGGGCGGCTGCAATTATTCGGCATCAACCTGCCCTTGCTCCCGGTATTCAGCATCGGGACGAGCAAGAACGGCATCACTGGCTGGCTCGTCCCCGAGATCGCCTTCTCGACCAAAAAGGGCCTCGAGCTCGCTCTTCCCTATCACTGGCAGATCGCGCCGAACCGCGACCTCACTCTAACCCCGCATCTCTACACTGGCGTCTATCCAGCGATCGAAGCCAAATATCGCGATCTCAACCGTCTCGGCGCTTTCCAGCTCGGTGGGTTCATTACCTATGGCGCGATCGAGAGCGCCGACCCCAATGCCGTCGATGAGATCGATGGTCATGGCATCCGCGCGTATGGCGAGGCCAACGGCAAGTTTCAGCTCGACCCTTATTGGAGCGTAACCGGATCGCTTCGTTGGGCGAGCGACAAGACTGTAACTCGGCGCTACGACCTCACCCGCGACGACCGCCTCCGCAACTTCATCAATGTTGAGCGGATCGACGCTGATTCTTACTTCTCGATCGCGGCCTGGGCCTTCCAGGGCCTGCGCGTTGACGATGTCCAAAAGCAAATGCCGATCGCACTTCCGGCGATCGATGCGCGAGTACGGATCGGCGACGTCTTGGGTGGCAAGGTCGAGGTCCAGGCCAATAGCCTCGGTATCACCAGGATCGATGGTCAGGATACCCAACGCGCCTTCACCAGCGCCGAGTGGGACATGCGCCGGCTCACGCCCTGGGGCCAGGAGCTGGACCTGACCGCCTTCGTTCGCGGGGACGTGTACCATACCGACGACGCGGAGAGCACGGACGTCGCCATCTATCGCGGGACAGATGGTTGGCACGCACGCGGCATCGCGGCTCTCGCAGCCGACGTAAAATGGCCCTTCGTCGGATCTGCTTTCGGTGGCATTCAGCGCCTCGTTCCACGGGTTCAGCTCGTCCTCACCCCGCCGACGCCCAACCTCGATATCCCCAACGAGGACGCGCGCGCGATCGACCTCGAGGACAGCAATCTCTTCGCGCTCAACCGCTTCCCCGGTTACGACCGATGGGAGGACGGGTCGAGGATCACCTACGGCCTCGACTGGTCGCTCGACCGCCCGAACCTGTCGATCAACACGAACATTGGACAGAGCTACCGGATCGTAAAAAGGGCGGGTATTTTTCCGCAGGGCACGGGTCTTACCGACCGGCTTTCAGACATTGTCGGAAGGACGCGAATTCGTTTCGGACGGCTGGTCGACCTCACTCACCGCTACCGCATCGACAAGAGCAGCTTCACCTTCCGCCGCAACGAAATCGACCTCACTGTCGGCACTGAGCAGACCTATGCGCAGATCGGCTATCTGCGACTCAATCGCGACATTGACCCGACCATCGAGGATCTTCGCGACAAGGAAGAGCTTCGAGTTGCGGGCCGAGTGAAATTCGCACGTTACTGGTCGGTCTTCGGCGCAAGCGTCATCGACCTCACCGGCAAGGATGAGGACCCGCTGTCCTTGGCCGACGGCTGGGCGCCAGTCCGCAACCGCCTGGGGATAACTTACGAGGACGATTGTCTGGAACTTGGCCTTACGTGGCGCCGCGACTATGAGCACATCGGGGCATTCCGGAAGGGAAGTACTTTCGGATTTCATTTGGCTCTGAAAGGTCTTGGCCGCTAAGCCTGCGTTCAGCGGGCCTGGCTAAACGCCTTCAACCTATCGGGCTGGGAAACTAAGGGAAAAACAAGAGAGTGGCTTTTCAACCGACTTCGACGCGTGCGTGGTTCGTCACTGCCGCCATTGCGCTTGCCACTGCTTCCGCGGCGATTGCCCAGCAGTCGGACGATCAAGACGCCGCGCCCGACAGCGCCGGCGCCCTGAAGCTTCCCGAAAACCCGACGGTTTTCGGGACAGCCATGCCATCGGTCGTCAAGGCGACCGCCATCGTCAACGGCGACGTCATCACCCAAACCGACATCGACCAGCGCCTCGCACTCCTTGCGATCGCCAATGGCGGCAAGATTCCGGCCGACGAGGTCGAGCGGCTCCGGCAGCAGGTGCTTCGCAACCTGATCGATGAAACGCTTCAGATTCAGGCTGCAAAGACCGAGAAGATCACCATCAAATCGACCGATATCGACCGCACCGTTACGCGCGTCGCCGGCGGCGTGAAGCAGACCCCGGACCAGCTCGCGTCCTACCTTGAGGCCAATGGCTCTTCGATCAAATCGCTTCGCCGCCAGATCGAAGGCGAGATCGCCTGGCAGCGCCTGCAGCGCGCCAAGATCGAAGTCACTGTAGGCGACGACGAGGTCAAAGCGGTCATCGACAAGCTCAATGCGTCGAAGGGCACCGAAGAATATCGCGTTGGCGAGATTTTCCTTTCGTCGACACCCGACACGGCCGCGTCGGTGAATGCCAATGCCACCAAGATTCTCGAACAGTTGAAGGCCGGGGCCTCGTTCCAGGGCTACGCTCGCCAATATTCGGAAGCCTCGACCGCGGCTGTTGGCGGTGACCTGGGTTGGGTCCGTCCTGAACAGCTCCCACAACCCCTCGCCGCCGCCCTCCAGCAAATGGGCCCTGGCATGGTCAGCAACCCAATCGCGGTTCCTGGCGGAATTTCGATCCTGGCGGTGCAGGACACGCGCAAGATCCTGACACCCGATCCGCGCGATTCGGTGCTCAGCCTCAAGCAAATCTCGATCAATTTTCCGAAGGGAACGACGCGCGAGGCCGCCGAGCCGATCGTTGCGCGGTTTGCCGATGCCGTGAAGACTGTTGGCGGCTGTGGCGGCGCTGACAAGCTCGCCAGCGACTTCCACGGTGAGGTCGTTCAGCAGGATCAGGTCAAGATGCGCGACCTTCCGACTGCGCTTCAGCAGATGATGGTTCCGATGCAGGTCGGGCAGGCAACACAGCCGTTCGGCTCACTGACCGAGGGCGTCAGGTCGCTCGTGATCTGTGGCCGCGATGAAGTCGACCCCAGCGCTCCGAGCTTCGACCAGGTTTACAACCAGCTCAACGAAGACAAGGTCAACTCGCGGGCGCGGCGCTATCTTCGCGATCTTCGCCGCGATGCGGTGATCGAATTCCGCTAGGCGATCTTTTCCGTTAGGAGCGCGTCCGTGGCGACCGCCCCTTCCGAACCGCTCGCGATCTCGCTGGGCGATCCCGCCGGGATCGGACCCGAAGTCCTGGCGAAATGCTGGGACAATCGGTCAGCATTCGGCCTTCCCGCATTTGTAGCAATCGGCGACCCGCGCTCCGTTGAAGCGGTGTGGGATGGCCCGATCGAACTGATCACCGACCCTCGTGAGGCGGACTCGGCGTTTGATGTCGGCCTTCCGATGATCCAGCTTGCGGCGGCGGAGCCGGACGTGCCTGGCCATCCCAGCATCGCCGGCGCACACTGCTCGCTCGACTCGCTGGAAATCGCCGTCGGCCTCGCCCGATCGGGCTCCGCATCCGCAGTCGTGACCGGCCCGGTGTCGAAGGAACAGCTCTACGCGATCGGCTTCGCGCACCCCGGGCAAACCGAATTTGTCGCCGAGCGCTGTGGCGTCGCGTCGACAAACGTTGCCATGATGCTCGCAGGGCCTAGCCTGAGAACGATCCCGGTCACGACCCACGTTCCCTTCGCGGACGTGAAGGAGAAACTGAACAGCGGCCTGATTGAGGCCCGGGCGCGTGCCGTTCTTCGGGGCCTTCAACGCATCTTTGGAATCTCCCAGCCGAGACTGGCGATTGCAGGCCTCAACCCGCATTCGGGCGAAGGCGGGGCTCTCGGCAATGAAGAAATCGAGATTATCCAACCCGCGATCGCGGTGCTTGCCGACGAAGGCTGGCGAGTAACCGGACCTCACCCTGCCGACACCATGTTCCACACCTCGGCCAGGGCCAATTACGACGCGGCCCTTTGCATGTACCACGATCAGGCCTTGATCCCGGTGAAGGCGCTGCATTTCGAAGACGCGGTGAACGTCACGCTGGGGTTGCCCATCATCCGCACGGCCCCCGACCACGGCACCGCCTTCGACATTGCGGGGCAGGACCGCGCCGATCCCCGCCCAATGGCCGCTGCGATCCGGATGGCAGCCGGGTGCGCCGGGCATCGAGCCGCATCGGCGTGAGTTCAACGCCGGAGCCGCTCCGAGCTGTCATTGCCCGCCACGGACTTAGCGCGAGCAAGGCACTCGGACAGAATTTCATTCTCGACCGGCAATTGTTGGCGCGAATTGCTGCCGTTCCGGGACGACTAGACGGCCAGAAAGTCTACGAGGTTGGTCCGGGGCCCGGAGGTCTGACGCATGCGTTGCTTGAGGCCGGGGCGAATGTCGTCGCTGTCGAACGCGACCGCCGCTGCCTGCCTGCGCTTGCAGAGTTGCAGACGGAATTCGGGCAACGCCTTCGATTGATCGAGGCCGATGCGCTAAAGGTTGATGAGGTTGCCGAGGTTGGCAGCGGAACGCACATCGTCGCCAACCTGCCGTACAACGTCGGCACCGCGCTCCTTCTGCGCTGGCTCGAGACTGACGCATGGCCGCCGTGGTGGGCATCGCTCACTCTCATGTTTCAGAAGGAAGTCGCCGAACGCATTGTCGCGAGGCCGGGCGACGAGGCTTACGGGCGCCTGTCGATCGCAGCCCAGTGGCGCGCCTCGCCGCGCATCGCGATGGCCGTCAACCGGTCAGCCTTCGTGCCGCCACCCAAGGTAACCTCGGCGGTAGTCCACATCGTAGCGACAACGCAGCCCGTTGGTGTAAATCCAAGGGTAATGGCGAAGCTGACCGAGGCTGCATTCGGCCAACGGCGCAAAATGCTCCGATCGAGCCTCAAGGCTTTGCCAGGCGCCCTCGACGCGCTCGAAAGGGTCGGCATCGACGCGCAGCGACGCGCCGAAACGCTCAGCGTCGACGAATTCGTGAAAGTGGCGCGTGCCTTAGGTTAGTTGGATTTGGGGCTCTCAGGAGCCTTGGCCGACGCAACCGTTGGCCCGCGAGTAATCGCGGCCGAAAGCTGGCTCAGCTGCGGGCAGCCTTTGCTGCAGACCGTCTGCAATTTCTGCAGGTTAGCCTGAGCTCGCGCCGTCGCCCCAAGTTCGACCATCGCTTCGCCCTGGACTGCAATTGCGTCTGGATCGTTCGGCTCGAGCAAAAGCGCCTTGTTGGCCATGCGCACCGCCTTGCCGAACAGCTGCTGCTTCTCGGCGACGCGGGCGAGGTCAACGAACGCCCAGCGATTGCGCGGATCGACCGCCAACGATGCTTCGAGAGCATCCTCAGCTTGCTCGAATTTGCCGGCTGACAGGAAGGTCTCGCCCTGCCTCTGAAGCTCAACCGATTTTGGTGCGATTTGATCGTCGGGCTTTTGGCCCAAAACCGGCGCTGAAAAAGCGAGAGCAGCAGCGGCCACCGCAATGACAGGAGCAACAAGGCGCATCAAACAGTCTCCACTCAATCGGGCGTTCCTAGCATGGGCTGCCAAGCCGCGCGACGAAAAAGCCGTCAGTCCCGTCGTGGCCCGGCGTCAGCAAGCGGCCGCCGCCGTCCGGACGTCCTCCGGCAATCTCGGTTTCCTGCACAGTCCATGATGAACGGCGGCTGATAAAGCCCTCGATCTGCCCTGCCCCTTCGCGGGACAGCAATGAGCAGACGGCATAGACGAGGCGCCCACCCGGTCGCACCAGATCAGCGGCGATATCGAGCAGGCGCGACTGGAGCGCGACGACACGGTCGAGGCGTTCCGGTGTCAGCCGCCAACGCCCTTCGGGGTTGCGGCGCCAGGTGCCACTGCCGGAGCAAGGCGCATCGACGAGAACGACGTCCGCCGTGCCGCGCCAGTCGTCGAGATCGGTAAGCTCGTTGGGCGTGTTCAGCAGCCGAGTTTCGATCCTGGCATCAGTTCGCTCGGCGCGATCCGGCAGCTTCGAGAGACGAGCTCGGTTGCTGTCGGTGGCGAGGATCGTTGCCTGTGGCGCTGCGGCTGCCAGCGCGAGCGCCTTGCCACCTGCGCCGGCGCACAGATCGAGGATGCGCTCGTGACCCGCAACCCCGCAGGCCGAGGCGATCAGCTGGCTGCCCTCGTCCTGAACCTCAACCAGGCCCTCCTGAAATGCAGGGTGATCGTCGACGCGGCTATCAGCCGGGAGGCGAATTCCCCAAGGACTGATCGGCGTCAGCTCGGCACCTTCGAATTGGCTCAACATCGTCCCTCGCGATGCGCGAGCGACGTTGACGCGCAGGTCGAGCGGCGCGCGTTCGAGAAGCGCCGGCCACTCCGCGTCGGTAACGAGCGGCGAGAGCTCGGCCTTGATCCAGTCCGGAACGTCACCAGCCGGAGCGACCGGGTCGGCCGGATCACGTGGCTCGGGCCCACGGGGCTGTCCGAACAGGTCGAGCAATTCGGTGTCGTCATCCGCCAGGCCATTGATCGCCGCGCGCCCGCTCGCCGGTCGTTCGGCTGTCCGGCGGATTGCCCGAAACACGAGCTCGCGCACCGCGCGGCGGTCGCCGGAGCCGGCATACCGCCGCTGCTTGAAGTAGCGCGTAACGATCGCGTCGGCGGGCGGCCCATCATCACGTGCCGACGCGATGACTTCGTCCAGCACCTCGATCGCCGCCTGCAATCGCGCGGCCGGAGTCATCTAGCGTGTCGGATAGTTCGGCGCCTCACGAGTGATGGCGACATCATGGACGTGGCTCTCCGACAGGCCGGCATTTGTGATGCGAACGAACTTCACGCGCTTCTGGAGCTCGTCGATCGTCGTCGAACCGGTGTAGCCCATCGCCGCTTTCACACCGCCCACCAACTGGTGCACGATCTCGCGAACCGGGCCCTTGTAAGGCACCTGCCCCTCAATCCCCTCGGGGACGAGCTTGAGGTGATCCTTGATGTCCTGCTGGAAATAACGGTCGGCCGAGCCGCGGGCCATTGCCCCGACTGAGCCCATGCCGCGATAGGATTTGTAGCTGCGGCCCTGATAGAGGAAGATTTCGCCCGGAGCTTCGTCGGTTCCAGCAAGCAACGACCCAACCATCACGGTCGACGCACCAGCCGCCAGCGCCTTGGCCATGTCGCCGCTGGTGCGGATGCCGCCATCAGCGATGACCGGCACCCCGGCCTTCGACGCCGCACTCGCCGCTTCCATGATCGCGGTAAGCTGTGGAACGCCGACGCCGGCGATAATGCGCGTCGTGCAGATCGAGCCCGGACCGATGCCGACCTTGATCGCATCCGCCCCGGCATCGACCAGCGCCTTGGCGGCGTCAGCGGTCGCGACGTTGCCGGCCACGACCTGGACTGAGTTCGACGCTCGCTTCACGCGCTCGACCGCGGCGGCCACGTCGGTGTTGTGGCCGTGCGCGGTGTCGATGACGATGCAGTCACAGCCCGCCTCCATCAACGCTTCCGACCGCTCGTAACCCTTGTCCCCGACCGTGGTCGCGGCGGCGGCGCGCAAGCGGCCCTCACCGTCCTTCGTCGCGAAGGGCGACGCCACCGACTTCTCGATATCCTTGACGGTGATGAGGCCGACGCAGTGATTGTCGCCGTCGACGACCAGAAGTTTCTCGATGCGGCGCTGATGGAGGATCCGGCGCGCTTCCTCTTGGCTTGTCCCCATGCGGACGGTGGCGAGGTCGTCGCGGGTCATCAACTCGCTGACCTTCTGACGCGGGTTCTCGGCGAAGCGCACGTCGCGGTTCGTGAGGATGCCGGCCAGTTTGCCCGACTTCTCGACGATCGGGATGCCGCTGATCCGGTTGGCTTTCATCAGCTCCAGCGCTTCGGCCAGAGTCTGGTCGGGGGTCATGGTGATGGGGTTCACGACCATGCCGCTTTCAAAGCGCTTCACCTGGCGGACAGCAGCGGCTTGCGCCTCGACGTCGAGGTTGCGGTGGAGGACGCCGATCCCGCCGAGCTGCGCCAGCGCAATCGCCATCTCGCCTTCCGTCACCGTGTCCATCGCCGAAGACAGGACCGGGATTTGCAGCGGGATCTCGCGGGTCAGCCAGGTGCGGGTATCCGCCTGGCTTGGCAGTACGGAGGATTGCAGCGGTTGCAGGAGTACGTCGTCGAACGTCAGTCCGAGCGGGATATCATTTGCGTCGTTAAGCTGGGCCATATCGGCCCATGACAGCCTAAACCCGATTCGCCAAGGGGCGGGCTAGCTCCGGGACCGCGCCAAGACGCGCTCGGCCTGCTCTAAGTGCATGCGCTCGATCATCTCGTTCTCGAAGCGCTCGGCGCCACCATTGAAGGCGTCTACGAGTTTCCGCGCGCGCTCGATTTCAGTAGCCGACGGAGCGAAGGCGCGGTGGCACGGCTCGATCTGGCTGGGGTGGATCAGGCTCTTGCCGTCGAAACCGAGCCGCCTGCCCTCCTCCGCTTCGGCCGCGAAGCCGTCGAGATCGTCGAGCTTATTATAGACGCCGTCAAACACCGCGATCCCCGCTGCGCGGGCGACGAGCACGATCGTCTGCAGCGCGGTCGAGATCGGCTCCCGCCCGGAATCCAGCGGCAAATGTAGGCTCGACCGCAAATCGTTCGTGCCCGCGATGAGCGCCGCGCAGTCATTGGTCACCTGATGTGCCGCAAGCACGCCCCGAGCCGTTTCGATCATCGCCGCGACCGGCTTGCCACCCTGTTTCCTGACGAACGACATCTCCTCGGCGTCTTCGACCCGGGGGACGACGACCAGGTCGGCGTTGCAATGGGTGACCGCCACGAGGTCCTGTCCGTGCCATTCCGTCCCGACGCCGTTGATCCGGATCGCGACCGGCATTGGCCATTCGCCGGCGACCGCCTCGACGGCCGCCTGGCGCGCCTTGTCCTTGTCCTCCGGCTTCACCGCATCCTCGAGGTCGAGCACGACGAGGTCCGACCCCGCGTCGCGCGCTTTTTCGATCGCCCGCGGATTGGACGCCGGCAGAAACAGCACCGACCGTATGCCGAAAAGGTCCAGGCTCATGTCCGATTTCGCTTCCCTGCCCCGCGCCGCCGTCGCATCATTGCTGCCAGCGTTATTCGGGGGATTTCCATGTTACCGACATTCCTAGGTGCTGTCGCCGTCCTGGCGTTCCTGTTCGTGATGATGGGCGTCAAGATCGTCCGGCAGGGCTATCGCTACACGATCGAGCATTTCGGCCGCTTCGTCCGGGTTGCCGAGCCGGGCTTCAACTATGTGACGCCCTTCTTCTACCGCGTCGGACGTCGCATCAACATGATGGAGCAGGTGCTCGACATCCCGGGGCAGGAGATCATCACCAAGGACAACGCGATGGTCGCGGTCGACGGCGTTGTGTTCTTCCAGGTGCTCGACGCCGCCAAGGCGGCCTACGAGGTCAGCGACCTGTACACGGCGATCATGGCGCTCTCGACCACGAACCTGCGGACTGTGATGGGCTCGATGGACCTAGATGAGACACTGTCGAAGCGCGACGAGATTAACACCCGCCTGCTCGCCGTCGTCGACAACGCCACCGAGAACTGGGGCGTGAAGATTACCCGGGTCGAACTGCGCGACATTCGTCCGCCGCAGGACATCGTCAACGCCATGACCCGGCAGATGAAGGCCGAGCGCGAGAAGCGCGCTGTGATTCTTGAGGCAGAAGGTTCGCGGCAGTCCGCCATCCTGAAGGCCGAGGGCGAGAAGCAGTCGGCGATCCTCGAAGCCGAAGGCTCGCGCGAAGCCGCGTTCCGCGAAGCCGAAGCCCGCGAACGCGCCGCTCAGGCAGAAGCAAATGCGACCAAGGCGGTGAGCGACGCCATCGAGGCCGGCAGTACGCAGGCGATCAATTATTTCATCGCCCAGAAATACGTCGAAGCGGTCAGCGAGTTCGCGCGGTCGCCCAACGCAAAGACCATCCTGTTCCCGGTCGAAGCGACCCAATTAATCGGGACGCTCGGCGGAATCGGTGAGCTCGCCAAGGACGCGCTAGCCGGGCCGCAGGCGAGGCCGCTGCCCAAGAAAGCGCCGCCGCCCGCTCCCCCGGGGACCGGCGCATGAGCGGACTGGAGATTGATCCCGGCTGGATTTGGCTGATCGGCGGCGTGCTGCTGCTGATCATGGAAGTCATCGCCCCGGGCTTCTTCCTGGTGTTCATCGGCGCGGCGGCTATGGCGACCGGCCTGTTCACCCTGCTCTTTGGGCTCGGCCTCGCGCCGCAGCTGGCGCTGTTCGCGCTCTATGCAGTAATCGCCGTACTGGTTGGGCGGCGTTTCTACTCGAACCGTCATCATGACAGCGTCGATCCGTTATTGAACGACCGCGTCGGACGGCTGGTTGGAAAAGTCGTAACCGTGGTTTCGGCGGTCGATGACCATGGCGGGCGTGTGCGAGTGGGCGACAGCGAATGGAGCGCTCGTGGCGGTCCGGCCGCAATCGGTGATCGCGTCAAGATTACGGGAGTTGAAGGGAATTGCCTGACAGTTGAGGCGCATCGCCCACTCCCACCACCTGCCTAGGGAAAGAGCGGCGACCCAAGAAGGGCCGCAACGAGGATAAGACCCGCAAGCCCGGCCAGAACCAGGGTAACGATCACGACCCAATCGGCGCCATCGTTCTCCGGTATCCCTGGCGATCCCGAATATTCTTCCGCTTCAAGCCACGGCTGACCATCAGGAGCCTGCCGCTCGCCTTTCAGCCGGCCGATCGTATCGTCCAATTGGTGGCCAACTTCCTCGATGCTCGCATTGATATTGCGCAGCTGCGAAAGGAGATCGGAGGACGCATCCGCGACAGGAGCCTTCGGCTGTTTGGGCTCTGATCGAAGAAGCGCAGCGCTGATCGCAGCGCTCGGAACGGCCCGGTTGAACTCGCAGCCGTAAAAATTGCCGCTTTGCCAAACGACGACTGCGTCGATCGCCCCGGCAAGCGGCATGATGACTTCGAACTGCTCGCCATGCGCCAGCAGTTCGGACGTTTCGATCAAGGCCCCGGTCTCGGAAAGGTCGTGCACCCGGACGACCCGATCAGGCGATCCGCGCAGATTCGCACCGACGCTCAGGCGCAGCGCCCTCCTCGCGCCACTACGACGCTCGCCGCGCTGAGATTGCGCGTCAAATTCAGCCAATAACGACATTCACGACTCCGACCTCGACGGTCGGCGCGTGCTGGTTACCAACTAGTTAAAATCGCCGCTTTGCGTCGACATAAGGTCTTGGCTTCGCGACGAAACTTTATTCCTTGCCAAGGAAGCTTGAAGCGATGCCGCCAAGGCCTCCGCCTTCGGTCAGCATGGAGGCATAGCGGCCGATTGCGCCCTCACCGCCGACGTGGCCGATAATTTCCTGAAGCTTGTCGACCGGTAGCCCCGTTTCGGCGGCCGCGCCTTCAGCTGTATCGACGTCCATCGGATGGAATTTGGCCAGCGCTCCGATCGCGGTTTGGACGTGCTCGGGCGACAGTCCAACCTTGGCTGCGAGATTGGCCAGATCGGCATTGTCGCCGCCAAGCTGATTCAGAAGACCGTCCAGAATGCCCATGTTGACCTCCGCATATGAGTCGGTGAGCCGACTTAGCACGGCTGTACCGGCTGTGCGCTAGGCCTTCGCCTTCTGCTTTCGAATCCATTCGCGCATCTGCTGTTCCAGCACCGTTAGCGGCACGGCGCCCATGCCGAGGAAGGTATCGTGGAAGCCGCGGATGTCGAACTTTGGGCCCAACTCCTTCTCCGCTTCCGACCGTAACTTCCGGATCGTCAGTTCGCCGAGCATGTAGGAGTCCGCCTGGCCAGGCCAACTGATGTACCGATCGACTTCCGTCTCAACCTCATGCTGCGACAGCGCGGTATGGCCCGCAAGATAATCGATCGCTTGCTGCCGCGACCAGCCGTAGCGATGAAGGCCAGTGTCGATGACCAGCCGCGCCGCCCTCCACATGGCGTAGCTCTGCTGGCCGAAGCGCTCATATGGTGTTCTGTAGATTCCCATCTCGATGCCGAGCCACTCGCAATAGAGGCCCCAACCCTCCCCATAGCCCGAGAAGTAGAGGTTCTGCCGGAAGCGCGGCAGCGTCTTTTGTTCAAGCGACAGAGCTGCCTGAAAGCTGTGCCCTGGCTCGCATTCGTGAAGTGTCAGCACCGGGATATTGTAGAGGGGCCGGGACGGGAGGTCGTAAGTATTCATCATGCAATTATCGAGGCCGCCGCGCCCACTCGTGTAGAATGGCGCCAAGGTATCGGGCACAGGAATGATGCCAAACCGATGGCGCGGCAGCAGTCCGAAATAATCCCCGATGACCTTGTCCGTCCGCTTCGCGACATATGACGACACGCCCATCAATTCGTCCGGAGTCTTGGCCTGGAATTGCGGGTCGGTTCTGAGGAATTTCAGGAACTCCTCGAATGATCCCTTGAAGCCGCTGTCGCGCATCGTCTGGCGCATCTCGGCTTCGATATCAGCCACCAGCTTCAGACCGATCTGGTGGATCTCCTCAGGGCTCTTGTCGGTGGTCGTATATTCGCGGATCTGCGCCCGGTAGAAGGCGTCACCGTCGGGCATGTCCCGAGCTGCGGTAGTCGTCCTCGTTTTCGGTAGATATTCATTGCGAAAGAAGTCGAGCAGCTTGCGATAAGCGGGCGTCACCGCATCCCGGATCGCCGCCTGCCCTTGAGCGCGCAGCGAAGCCTGCTCACTTGCAGGGATCGTCGCGGGCATCGTCCCAAAGGCCGCGTAGAACGGACTCTTCGTAACATCGTCGGTCAGGAAGATTGCGATGGACTTGTCTCGGCCTTCGAGCGTGGCACGGGGCACACTGAAGCCGCGCGCCAGGCCGGCACGCATGTTTGTGATTTCCTCATCGAAGAAGCGCGGAATGTCGCGCATTCGAGCAATGTAGCGCTTGAACTCCGCCGCATCGTTCAGCCGATCGGAGTCCAAATACGTCCAGAAGGAGCTGTCGCTGTTGAACGGCATCTCCCAAGTGCGAAACTTCGCCTCGGAGATTCCATTCTCCAATACCGTCCGAAACACCTCGGCATTGACGCGCTCCGCGGGCGAGAGCTGCGCCTCGGGAATAGCGTTCAATTCAGTCAGCAATTGCTGGAGATGCGCTGCTCGACGCTCATTGGACGCTGGATCGACCTTCGGCAGATAGTCGGTCGGCTTGCTCTCGCCACGCCCGTCCTCGAAATAGCCGGACTCCTTGGCGTCCCAAGCGGCGTAATCATTGTAGAGCGCCTTGAGCCGACCATCGGCCGAGGTTTGGGCAGTGGACCGAGCCGGCGCCGCTTGGGCAGGCACCGCCCAAGCTGAAGCCAACAGTATCCCCGCCAGTGCCAAAGTCCGCTTCATGCCACCTCCGCCGAATTAGCCATGACTAGCAATGCCGACGCTTAGGGCAACGCGGCAATGTCCGGCGGCACGAAATGTCGGCGGGCTTCGACCGAGAACAGGCGCTCGGCCGAATAGAAGCGAAGCGGCCATTCGCGCCGTCCCATCGGCGACAGCAGGAGATCGTTCACAAGCTCATGCAGCGGATCGCTGAGATCGGCCTCCGATAGGAACAGGCGGACGCCGCTCAGGAACACGCGGGTGATGGTGTCGTGATAACCCTGCGTATCGTCATTCACGCCGCCGACGCTCTCGTTGAAGCTGCATATGATTCCCGGCAACTCCTTGTCGAGGTCGATGTCGGGTCGACGGGTCAGCAGATAGGTGGTCGCACCAAGGTGCGCTTCATGGGTCCATTCCTCACGGCGCAGGGTGCGCGCAACGAGGCCTTCGCCGAGATGCTCGAGCTCGGCGTCGGATGTGAATAGTCGTGGTTTGAAATCAGTCATCGATCGGGTCCTTATGGAGCCCGATCGGCGACCGGGCTCAAGCTGTAGTTGTCTGTGCGGCAGGCGCTTGTTGTTGCGCTTGTTGCGGACCCGATTGTCGGACGCCCTCGTCGACGTGCGGTGCGAACTCGGCGAAGTTCTGGACGAACAGGTCGACCAATTTGGCAGCCGTCGCATCATATTCAGCCGGATTGGCCCAGGTGTTGCGCGGATCGAGGATCGACCCGTCGACGCCCGGCACCGACACCGGGACTTCGAAGCCGAAGTTCGGATCCTTGCGGAACTCAACGTTCTTCAGGCTGCCGTCGAGCGCGGCATTCAGCAGCGCACGCGTTTCCTTGATCGGCATGCGCTTGCCGACGCCGTACTTGCCGCCGGTCCAGCCAGTGTTGACCAGCCAGCACGTGACGTCCGCTTCGGCGATCCGCTTCTTCAGCAGGTTTCCGTAGACCGACGGCGGGCGGGGCATGAATGCGGCACCAAAGCAGGTGCTGAACGTCGCAGTCGGCTCGGTGACGCCAATCTCGGTACCCGCGACCTTGGCGGTGTAGCCCGACAGGAAATGATACATCGCCTGGTCGGGAGTGAGCCGCGCAATCGGCGGCAACACGCCAAAGGCATCCGCCGTAAGGAAGATCACAGTCGACGGCGGTGGGCCGAGGTTCTTCTCGCTCGTGTTCGGGATGAACTCGATCGGATAGGCCCCGCGGGTATTCTCGGTCTTGCTAGCGTCGTTGAAATCGAGCTCGCGGGTTTCCTCGTCCATCGTCACGTTTTCGAGGATCGTGCCGAACATCTTGGTTGTCGCGTAGATCTCCGGCTCGCCTTCAGCGGAGAGGTTGATCATCTTGGCGTAGCAGCCGCCTTCGAAGTTGAAGACCGCCGTATCGGACCAGCCATGCTCGTCGTCGCCGATAAGCGTGCGGCTGGCGTCAGCCGACAGCGTGGTCTTGCCGGTGCCCGACAGGCCGAAGAAAATCGCACTCTTGCCGTCTGCTCCAATGTTCGCCGAACAATGCATCGGCATCACGCCTTCCGCAGGAAGCAGGAAGTTGAGGAGACCGAAGACCCCCTTCTTCATCTCGCCCGAATATTCGGTGTTGCCGATCAGGATCATCTTCTCGGTCAAATTGACCGCGATAACGGTATCGCTGACGCTGCCGTGACGCGCCGGATCAGCCTTGAAGCTGGGCAGGTTGATGATCGTGTACTCGGGCGTGAAGTCGGCGAGTTCTTCGGCTTTCGGTCGAACGAGCAGGGTTCGAACGAACAGATTGTGCCACGCCATCTGGTTGATGACCCGCACATTGACCCGGTATTCGGGCTGGCTGCCACCGAACAGGTCGGCGACGAACAGCTCCTTCTGGTCCTTTAGCGCGGCCAGGAAATCTGCCTTGAGGTTAGCCCAATGTTCCGGCGTCATGGGCTGATTGATGGTGCCCCAGTTGATCGTCTCTTCGGTCGTGGCGTCGCGAACGACGAACTTGTCCTTCACGCTACGGCCGGTGAACTTGCCCGTATCGACCAGCAACGCGCCGTCCTTGGTCAGCCGGCCCTCGTCCCTGTTAAGCGCATGCTCGACCAGCGGCGCGGTCGTCAGATTCCAGAAGATTTCTGCGCTTGTCTCGATACCCTGAGCGTCAAGCCCGCGATGCGGGACCCGGTCCGTCACTTGCAAAAATCCCTTTCATTACAAGACGAAACGGCGGCAGCCGCTGAAAGGTCTGCCGCCGCATACGTATGCGTAGTTTCAGTGCCTATACGCACGAAAAACTGGCGCCGTCAAAGCGGGCTGGCGGCGAATAAACACCGAATATCGACCGCTAAGAGGGTGTAACCGATTACATGAACGGCGCTTGTTTCAGCCTCGGGTGCTGGCTATCGCCCAGGCATTCAATCGGCGGGGCCTGATAGCGACTCATGAGCCAGGTAATCGCGCTGGTCGACGATGACCGTAACATCCTGACCTCGGTGTCGATCGCGCTCCAGGCGGAAGGGTTCGTCACGCGCGTCTACACGGACCCAACGGTCGCATTGAAAGCAATGACCGAAAACGCGCCGGATCTTGCGGTGCTCGATATCAAGATGCCGCAGATGGACGGGATGGAGCTGCTTCGCCGAATGCGCGAAACGAGCGCGGTTCCGGTTATCTTCCTGACATCCAAGGACGACGAGCTAGACGAAGCGCTCGGCCTCGCAATGGGTGCCGACGATTACATCGCCAAGCCTTTCTCCCAACGGCTCCTGATCGCGCGCATCCGCGCAATCCTTCGTCGTCAGGAGCTTGCGCGCGGCGAGGCCACCTCTTCAAATGGCGAGGTAGATCAGCCCCTGTTGGAACGCGGTCACCTCACAATGGACCCTGCCCGGCATAAGGTGCGGTGGGATGGCAAGGATGTGACTCTGACGGTCACCGAATTCCTTATCCTCGATGCGCTCGCACAGCGTCCCGGGGTCGTGAAGAGCCGAAACCAGTTGCTCGACGTCGCCTATCAGGACGATGTGTATGTCGATGACCGAACCATCGACAGCCACATCAAGCGGATCCGCCGCAAGTTCCGCGCCGTCGATCAGCAGTTCGATGCAATCGAGACCCTTTATGGCGTCGGATACCGATTCGACGATCAGTGAACCGGACGACGCCGACCTGACCCTGAAGTGGTCGGGAAGATGGTCGCTCGCCCACCGCATCCTCGCGGTCAACGTCCTGACGGTCGCGCTGCTCGCGCTGAGCGTTCTTTACCTCGATCAGTACCGCAATCGATTGAGCAAGGAACGGACAAGACAGACACGGATAGAGGCAACGGCGACCGCCCAAGCCATTCTTGCCGCCGGCCCCGAGGATCGGGAATCGATCCTTGCGACGATCTCCAAATCCACCGGCAGCCGCATGCGGATTTACGGAGCCGATGGAAGCCTGGTGGCCGATAGCTGGCATCTCACGGGTCCGACTTACTCGTTCAGGGACCCCGACACCCAAGCCTGGGAGAAGGATGTCGCGCGGGCACTTGATCGAGGGTTCAACTGGTTGGTCGGGGCCAAACCCCTCGACGATTACGAAGAGCCTAAAGTCGATAGCCTTCAGGCCTGGCCCGAAGCTTTGGAAGCCAGGCGTACGGGCCGAGCGGAGTCCGAAGTTCGCAACGCGCCTGATCTGACGCCGGTCATTTCGGCGGCCGTGCCGGTCAAGGATGAGCTTCTGCTTGTCACTGACAATGATCGCGCTTTCACTCGAACGATCCGCAGCCAGCGCGCCACGCAAGCGACGATCATGGCCGCGGTCATCCTGTTGTCTATTTTGCTGTCGATCTTCCTTGCGCGAACCATTGTCCGCCCCCTGCGCAGGCTAGCTCTCGCGGCACACCGGGTTCGGCTAGGACGCGCTCGCGAGGTCCGGGTGCCCAGGCTGCCGTCGCGCAATGACGAAATTGGGCTTCTCGCCCGATCCGTATCGGACATGAGCCAATCGCTGAGGCAGCGTATCGACAATATCGAAGCCTTTGCGGCTGACGTCACGCACGAGCTTAAGAATCCCCTCGCCTCGCTCCGCTCGGCCATGGATGGGCTTGAACGGGTCGACGATCCTGCACTTCGCCAGAAACTCATCGCTATCGCTCGTGACGATGTCGGACGGCTCGACCGGTTGATCAATGATATCGGTGAGGCGGCGCGGACCGATGCTGAACTTGCGCGTGCAACCTTCGAGGCAGTCGATCTCGGGCCGCTCATCGAGCAACTGGTTTCAAGCTGGGAAAATCGCCGCGAGAAAGGTGACGTCAGCATCGCGTTCGCCCGGCCCCGGAAGGCAACAGCCGTGGTCATGGGCAAGCCTGACCGCCTCGCCCGCGCAATCAACGCAATCATCGACAATGCCGTCAGCTTCTCTCCGGCAGGAGGGCTCGTCGAGATCGCGGCTGCGCACGTCGGCGACGAGATTCGCATCCGCATCGACGACGAAGGGCCCGGCGTTCCACCGGAAGCACGCGAAGCCATCTTCAATCGTTTCCACTCGATACGGCCGGAGGAAGACAGCTTCGGCCGCCACTCGGGCCTTGGGCTCGCAATTGCCGAGGCCATCGTGAAAGGCCACGACGGAGAGATCGACGTGCAGGATCGCGACGATGCGCCGTCGGGCGCTCGCTTCACGATCCGGTTGCCGGCCGCCGACCGCCCATGAACTCGCCCACCGTTGAAACAGTCCACGCCAGTAGCATCGCAATCGATGGGCGGGCGGTCCTGATCACCGGGCCATCGGGTTCGGGAAAATCAGATTTGGCACTGCGCCTTTTGGATCGTGGCTTCACGCTGGTCAGCGATGACCAGACGATTGTGACGCGCAAAGCCGATCAACTCATCGCGACCGCGCCGACCAACATTGCTGGCAGGCTTGAGGTTCGCGGCATTGGGATCGTTGAGATGGAGGCGGTCACCGATGTTCCGGTTGCCCTCATCGTTGAACTTACAAGTGAGATTCAACGCCTCCCCGATGAGAGTCGCGAGAGCCATCTGCTTGGGGTGCGCTTGCCGCTGGTAAGTGTCGATGCAAAGACCGCTTCGGCGGCAGCCAAAGTTGCACTCGCCCTCGACCGTCTCGGCCTCAAGCTCTAACAGCGGTCCTGGTGCCGAACCGTCGCGCTCTTCCCCGATTGTTGCTCGTCACGGGTTTGTCCGGTGCGGGCAAGTCGACCGTGCTCGATGCGCTCGAGGACATGGGCTGGGACGTCGTCGACAATCTCCCAGCGGATCTGCTGCAGCAATTCGTCAGCACCGGAGCTGAGGATCGGATCGCGTCGGCCGCGATCGGAATGGACGTCCGTAGCCGCGGCTTCGATCCCACGACGCTCCCCAACCTCATCCGATCCGTTCAGGGCGTGAAGCCCGAAATCCTCTACCTCGACTGCTTCGGCAATGAACTCCTGCGACGGTTCGACGAGACTCGCCGGCGGCATCCCCTCGCGCCGGATCGTCCAGCAGAGGACGGCATTACCCGCGAACAGCGGTTCATGGCGCCACTCCAGTCCGCCGCTGACAGCATCATCGACACAACCGACCTCTCTCCGGCCGAGCTCCGCGACGAACTTCGGCGGCGCTACGGCGGCGATTCCGATCAGCCGGTCCTGACGATCGCCTCGTTCGCCTTTGCTCGTGGCATATCACGCACGGCTGACCTGGTGTTCGATCTCAGGTTCTTGCCCAATCCGCATTGGGTCGAAGAGCTTCGCCCGCTCACCGGCGAGGACGAGTCAGTCCAGGCCTATCTCGCTTCTGATCCGGCCTGGAATGAGACGATGGACCGTATCGAATCGCTTCTCATCGACTGGATTCCCCGCTACTGGGCCGCGGGCAAAAGTTACGTGACCGTTGCATTCGGCTGCACCGGAGGGCGTCACCGGTCGGTGGCGGCGGCAGTCGAAATGGCGGAGCGGTTACGCAAACAATCTTTTGCACCGAATGTGCGTCACCGGGACCTCGCCTCGCCACCCAGCGATACGATCGAGGCCGAAACGCGGCGGGATGCTGAGGCAGGCGAGTTGAACGAATGATTGGACTAGTGCTGGTGACTCACGGCCGGCTTGCGGCTGAATTCGTCACCGCGTTGGAACATGTGGTTGGGCCGCAGGAAGCTGTGGAAGCGATCTGCATTGGCCCAGACGACGACATGGAGCGGCGGCGCAAGGACATCGCCAAGGCCATCGGCAAGGTCGAGCAGGGCCAGGGCGTCATCATCCTCACCGATCTGTTCGGCGGCACCCCGTCCAACCTCGCCATCAGCCTGATGAAAAGCGAGAATGTCGAGGTCATTGCCGGTGTGAATCTGCCGATGCTCATCCGGCTCGAGGGCGCGCGGAAGGTGATGGGCGTCCACGCCGCAGTCGCCGCGGCCCGGGAAGCCGGTCGCAAGTACATCTCTGTCGCGAGCGAAATTCTCGGCGAGGCCGCGGCTTGACCTCGGTCAGCCGCGAAGTCGCGATCACCAACGTGCGGGGCCTCCACGCCCGGGCAAGCGCCAAATTCGTCGCCATGGCCAGCGAGCTCGATGCCGACATCGAGGTCGAGAAGGACGGCAACAAGGTCTGCGGCACGTCGATCATGGGCCTGATGATGCTCGGTGCCGCGAAGGGCGACAGCATCGTCATTCATTGCTCCGGCCCGAACGCCGAGGAGGCGTTGGAGAAGCTCGCTGCATTGGTCGAGGACCGCTTCGGCGAGGAGTAATCGTGCCTCGCCAGATCACCAGCTTCTCCAACGAGACCGTCAAGCGGCTGCGCTCGCTGCGCGACAAGAAGCACCGCCGCGAGGAAGGCCTGTTCCTCGCCGAGGGTCTCCGGATCCTGACCGAGGCGCGGGACAGCGGACGACTGCCGGAGATCGTTGCCTTCTCCGCTGAAGGAGCCAAGCATCCGCTTGCGGCCGAGATTATCGCCGCGACGGAAGCGGCGGGCGGCGATGCGGTCGAGACGACCCCCGACATCCTGTCCAAGATGAGCGGGAAGGATAATCCGCAGATGCTGCTCGGCGCGTACCGGCAGCCGGAAGTGCCGCTTGGCCAGATCGATCGAGCCAAATCGTCGCTGTGGATCGTGGCGCAGGCACTGCGTGATCCGGGCAATATCGGGACCATCCTTCGCACCGGCGACGCGGTCGGCGCCGGCGGGCTGATTCTGATCGACGATTCCGCCGACCCGTATTCGGTCGAGGCGGTGCGCGCATCGATGGGCGCGATCTTCACCCAGCAAGTCGCGACGGCGCGGTGGGAGGAATTTCTGCCGTGGCTTCGCTCAGGCAATGGGCAGCTCGTCGGGACGAGCCTCAAGGCGACCCACGACTATCTAGACGCCGATTACCAGCAGCCCTGCTTCCTGCTGATCGGCAACGAGCAGCAGGGGCTACCGGAGGCCTACGAAACCGAGTGCGACCTGCTCGTCAAAATCCCGATGGCGGGACGGGCCGATAGCCTCAACGCAGCAATCGCCGCGGCGGTGATGGCCTTCTCGGTGAAGGCCAGCTGGCGCTGACGTTGAGGAACCGGACAAACAGCTGATCTATTATTGCGGGCATGAAACAGATGCTCGCCTTGCTCCCCGCCCTCGGTCTTGCCGCCTGCATGACCGCGCCGCCGCCTCCTCCTCCGGGTGGGCCGAACCCGCCGGGTGGCGTCTATCGCGGCGCCGGGACGGAGCCCTTCTGGGGGCTGACCATCGATCCCCAGCAGATCACCTTTACCCTCGCCGGAAGTCAGCCCGTCAGCCAGCCGACGCCGCGAGTGATCGTCGGGTTCGCCGGCGAGATCTACCAGACCGCGCGCATCAACGTGAACATCGTCCATGCCCAGTGCAGCGACGGAATGAGCGACCGCACCTATCCCGACAAGGTCCAGGTGACCGTCGAGGGCCACCAGTACAACGGCTGCGGCGGGCTCTAACCCTCGCGAATGTTCCCAATGTTCACACTGACGACGGCAGTTTTCCGCCAAAGCTGAACGATCAAAGAGCCGAATCAGCCAGAGCAGGCGAAATCCAATTTCGCAAGCTTACTCGGCAGCGATCTGCGGGGGCTCTTCCCCGCTCAGCTCCAGCTCCTCGTCCGCATAGCGCGGGAGCGCTTCGACGGGGGTCAGCACGTCAATGTCGCGGCGGCCCGGCTCGATGTTGAGCTCACGGAACTTGCGAGCCGTGACCAATGACCGGGTCTCAAAGCTGGCGACGAAGCTGTTGTAATTGTTGACCGCAGTCGACAGCCCGCTGCCGACCTTGCGCAGATCGTCAGCCGCCTTGGCGAGGCGCTCGTAAAGCTCCTTGCCAAGCTCGCCGATCTGGCGTGCTTCCTTGGCGAGCCGCTCCTGGCGCCACACCGCGGCGACCGTGCGGGCAATGGCGATGAGGTTGGTCGGGGTCGCGAGCAGCACCTTCTTGTCGAAGGCATAGTCCCAAAGGGTCGCGTCATGTTCGAGCGCAGCGGTCAGGAAATGCTCGCCCGGGATGAACATCACGACATAGTCGGGCGCATCCTCGAACTGCGACCAATAGGCCTTTGCGCCGAGCGTGTTGATGTGGGCGCGAATCGCCTGGGCGTGGGCTGCGAGATGCGTTGCCCGATCCGCCTCGTCGACCGCCCCAAACGCGTCCTGATAGTCGTTGAGCGACACCTTGGCGTCGATCACGAGGCTCTGGCCGCCTGGAACGCGAACGACGACGTCCGGACGGAGCCGGCCGCCCTCCCCGTCCGCAACGCTGACTTCGGTCGCGAAATCGCAATGTTCCGAGAGTCCGCAGCTCTCGAGGACGTTGCGCAACTGCTGCTCGCCCCAGCGACCGCGCGCCTTGGGCGCATTGCGGAGCGCATTCACCAGCTTGGCGGCTTCCGCCGAGACTCGCTCGGTGCCGGTTCGCATCGCCTCGATCTGGCCCGAGAGCATGCCGAAAGCATCGCGGCGCTCGGCCTCGACCTTCTGCACCGTCGTTTCATAGCGCTCCAGGCGGTCATGGACGGGCTGCAGAAGCGCCTTGAGGTTGTGACCGGCATGCTCCTCCGATTGCCGGAAACGCTGATCCGCCCGCTTCAGGAAGGTCTCCTGCGCTTCAGCCAGCAGTTTGTTGCTGATCTCCGAAAACTGCGCGGATAGCCCCTCCTTGGCCTCGACAAGTTCCTTGATGCGGGCCTCGAAACCCTTCTCGCGCTCCAGCTGCGAGGCTTCCAACGCGGCAAGCCTGGTCACCGCCTCTCGGTTCGCATCGCGTTCCCTGACCACCTCGTCGAGCTGCGACCGAAGCGATCCAACCGCCTCTTTCGCGCCGGCAGCTTCCCGGCTGGCGAAGAGCCAGCCGATCACGCCGCCGACTGTCAGCGCGATCAAAGAGAAGATGAGAGCGGTCCCATCCATGACCGAAACTCCAAGAACAAAATAGGAACGATATCCTAATCAGCGGGCAGTCTCAACTGCTTTCGTCGCCGTGGGAAGCAAAGGAAGCCTAGCAATCCACAGAAAAAGGAACGAAGGCTGGATTGCCGCGCTGCGCTCGCAATGACGAAGGAGTTTCAATGTCCATCCGCAAGATGATCGGCCTTCACCCTGACGTCGCCGGCCACGTCAACCAGCCGCTGGCCGATGCCGCGCACCATTTAATGTATTGCGCGCGGATGTGCCTCAGCTGCGCCGATGCCTGCGCGGCCGAGAAGATGGACATGGCGCAATGCATCCGCACCTGCCTCGACTGCTCGGACATTTGCGAAGCGACCGGCAAGCTCGCCGTCCGCCGCACCGGCGCCAACGAGCAGATCCTGCGCGAAGCGCTCGAATTCTGCGCCCGCGTTTGCGAGGATTGCGCGGCGGAGTGCGAGAAGCACGACCACGAGCATTGCAAGCTCTGCGCGCAAATGTGCCGCGAGTGCGCCGCCGACTGCCGAACGGCCGCGGAATCTATCTAGACTAAAAGTCGGTTTTTCCGAAGCGCGCGACACCCTGGTTGTGGCCGGGCGGGTCGAGCGTGGTGACGTCGAGCTCGACCGGATCCCCGATCCAGTGGGCGAGCGACGTGTGATCGGCGAGGTCGTCGTCGGTCAGCGGATGGACCAGGGCGCGGAGCCCTGATGCTTCGATGGCGGCGATGACGTCAGGCCGCGCCCGCTCGGGGAAATGCACTTCGAACTGCGGGATGGGATGCGGGCCGACACCTTGATCCATCATTCGGCCAACAAACAGGACGTCAGGCACCGCGGTGAAGCCGTCGTGAAGCGTCGACGCGGCTGCGCGATCGTTATCGGTGTAATAGATATGGGCGTGATACGGAGCTTCACCGCTCATGACAGGGGCCCCTCCACCGGCTTCGCCGGTCCCCCTCCCCGTTCCGGGGAGGATTTATGCAGCTTTTTGCTGGTTCTCTTTCCGCCACTTGGCGAGCTTCTTTAAGACCATGTCGCGTTTGAGGCGCGAGAGATGGTCGATGAACAGCACGCCGTTGAGGTGATCCATCTCATGTTGGAGGCAGACCGCGAGCAGGTCCTCGATCTCTTCCTCATAGGCCTTGCCCGTCTCGTCCTGCCACTTGGCGCGGATCTTATCGGGCCGCATCACCTCGGCATATTGCTCGGGCACGGACAGGCAGCCCTCGGTGTACGGCACTTCGCTGTCGGAGTGCCACAACACCTCAGGGTTCACGAACACGCGCGGCTCGCGGACGATCTTGCTCTCCGGGTCCTCGGCGTCTTCCGGTTCCTGGAGGTCGATCACGAGAAGGCGGATCGGAACGCCGACCTGCACCGCCGCCAGGCCAATTCCCGGGGCGTCGTACATCGTCTCGAACATGTCGGCGACGAGCGTCTTCAGCTCATCGTCGAACGTCTCCACCGGCTTGGAAATCTGCCGAAGGACGGGGTCGGGAGTCTCATAGATGCGGCGAATGGCCATAAGTTGGATTTAGTCTTTCAGGTCAGATGCTTCAAGCAATCGGGCGGCGGGCGCGGAGAGCCTGCGCAAGCGTGCCCTCATCCAGATAGTCGAGCTCACCGCCGACAGGAAGTCCGTGCGCCAACTGGCTGAGACGGATTGGAAATCCTTCGAGGCGTTCGGCGACGTAATGAGCGGTGGTCTGGCCTTCCAGCGTCGCATTCATGGCCAGCACGACCTCGTCGATGCCGCCCTTCGACACGCGGCCGACGAGCTGGTCGATGGTCAGATCCTCCGGCCGGACGCCTTCGAGGGCGGACAGTCGCCCGCCGAGCACATGATAGCGGCCCGGAAACAGTCGCGAGCGGTCAAGCGCCCAGAGGTCGGCCACTTCCTCGACCACGCACAGCATCTTCTCGTCGCGACGCGGGTCGCGGCAGATCGAGCAGGGATCGGACGTGTCGACATTGCCGCAGGTCGAGCAGGTCGAGAGCTTCTCCGAGACGCTCTTGAGCGCGCTCAGCAGCGGCTGCAGTGCGGTCTCACGCTTCTTCATCAGGTGAAGCACCGCGCGGCGGGCCGACCGCGGCCCCAGCCCCGGCAAGCGCGCAAGCGCCTGGCTTAATGCTTCGATTTCCTGTGATGCCATTCGGCTCACATAGCGTTCGGGCTGAGCTTGTCGAAGCCCTGCCCTTTCTCCAAAGGCCAAGAAGAGAAATACAGCCCTTCGACAAGCTCAGGGCGAACGGAGGTTGGTCAGCTGCGCATCGTCTTCATGGGATCGCCGGATTTTGCGGTGCCGAGCCTCAATGCTTTGGTCGAGACCGGGCATGAGGTCGTCGCGGCTTATTGCCAGCCCCCGCGGCCGGCAGGGCGCGGCAAGGCCGATCGCAAAACTGCAGTGCATGAGCGGGCGGAAGCACTGGGCATTCCGGTTCACACCCCAAAGACCCTTCGCAACGAGGACGAACAAGCGAAATTCGCGGCGCTGGAGGCCGATGTCGCGATCGTCGCGGCCTATGGCCTGATCCTGCCTAAGCCAATCCTCGATGCTCCCAAGGGCGGTTGCATAAACGTCCACGCCTCGCTGCTGCCGCACTGGCGCGGTGCGGCGCCGATCCAGCGCGCGATCCTGGCCGGTGACGACACCAGTGGCGTCACAATCATGCAGATGGACGAAGGCCTTGATACCGGGCCGATGCTGCACCGGCTGGCGGTCGATATCCGTGGCAGGAATGCCGGACAAGTCACGGAGGAACTGGCGAATCTCGGGGCGCAGGCGTTGCTGGCGTGGCTCGCCAACCCGACTCCCGGCGAGCCGCAGCCGATCGCCGGCGCCACTTACGCCAAGAAGATCGACAAGGCCGAGGCTCGGATCGACTGGGGCCAGAACGCTACCGCGATCGAACGCCAGGTACGCGCCTTCGCGCCGTCGCCTGGCGCGTGGTTCGAAGCCAATGGCGAGCGGATCAAGCTGTTGGAAGCCGAGGCGCTGCAGCTGGTCGGCGGCGCTGGCAAGGTGCTGGACGAGGTGCTGACTATCGGCACCGGCTCAGGGTCGATCCGGCCGCTAAAGGTGCAGCGCGCCGGACGCGGCGTGATGAGCGCGGAGGAGTTGCTGCGGGGCTTTCCAATTCCCGAGGGCACGCAGCTGTCGTGACGCGGTGGAAGCTGACGATCGAATATGACGGCGGACCGTTCATGGGCTGGCAGCGGCAGGACCACGGCCCGTCGGTGCAGCAGACGCTCGAGGAAGCGCTGGCGAAGATGACCGGTGAGGCCGGACAGTTCACGGCGGCGGGACGCACCGACGCCGGTGTGCATGCGCTGGCGATGTCCGCCCATACTGACGTCACGAAATCGCTAACGGCCCACCGGCTCCGCGAGGGGCTGAACGCGCTGGTACGACCGCATCCGATTTCGGTGCTGGATGTCGAGCCGGTCGCCGACGACTGGCACGCGCGCTTTTCGTGCGTCGGGCGGCGCTACCTCTACCGCATCCTCAACCGCCGGGCGCCCCCTGCCCTCGACAACGGCAAAGTCTGGCACATTGCCGTCCCGCTCGACGTCGAGGCGATGAATGAGGGCGCGGCGCATCTGATCGGTCGGCACGATTTCACCACCTTCCGCTCGGCCCATTGTCAGTCGGACAGCCCGGTGAAGACGCTTGACGCGCTGGACGTGACCAGGGTCGGCGAGGGAATCCACGTCACCGCCGCCGCGCGGAGCTTTCTCCACCACCAGGTGCGATCGATGGTCGGGTGCCTGGCGCTGGTCGGGCGCGGGCAATGGGCGCCCAATGATATGCGGAAGGCGCTGGAGGCGGCAGACCGCTCGGCGCTTGGCCTTAACGCGCCGCCGCATGGCCTCTACTTCGTTCAGGCCCTGTACGACTGATGATCGTTATTGAAATGTTGCAGTGCAGCACACATCTGCTAGGGCGCGCGCCGTTTGAGAGCGTCCCTTAGGGAGTTCATGCCGTGATGCGGTTCATGATGAAGTCGAAGATCCACCGGGCAACGGTGACTCAGGCCGACCTTCACTATGTCGGGTCGATCGGCATCGATCAGGACCTGATGGAAGCCGCCGACCTCCTCGAAGGCGAGAAGGTCGCGATTGTCGACATCACCAACGGCGCCCGGCTGGAGACCTATGTCATCCCCGCCCCGCGCGGCAGCGGCACCATCACCATCAACGGCGCCGCGGCGCGGCTGGTGAGCGCCGGCGACCTTGTCATCATCATCAGCTACACCATGCTCGAAGACGCCGAGGCGCGGAAGCTGGTGCCGACCGTCGTCCATGTCGACGAGCAGAACCGCGTGGTGAAGCTGGGCAACGACGCGTCCGAGCCGGTGCCCGGCGCTCCCAATCAGAAGCGAATCACCGAAACCGCCTGACGGCTATTCCGCGGCAAGCGCCTCATATTCCATCGCTGCGAGATACTTCTCGGCGTCGAGCGCGGCCATGCAGCCGGTGCCGGCGGCCGTCACCGCCTGGCGGTAGATCTTGTCCATGACGTCGCCGCAGGCGAACACGCCGGGGATGTTGGTCCTGGTCGTTCCGGCCTCGACCTTGATGTAGCCGTCCTCGTCAAGCTCGAGTTTGCCTTCGAACAGCTCCGTCGCAGGCTTGTGGCCGATAGCGACGAACGCGCCCTCTACTTCGACGCGGCTGGTCTCGCCGGTCAGCTTGTTGCGGATATCGAGACCGGTTAGCGCCTCGGGATCGCCGCCGCCGACGAACTCCACGACTTCGCTGTCCCAGATCACCTTGACGTGCGGATTGGCGAACAGGCGGTCCTGAAGGATCTTCTCGGCGCGGAAGCTGTCGCGGCGGTGGATCAGGGTGACGTCATGGCTGTGGTTGGTGAGATAGAGGGCTTCCTCGACCGCGGTGTTGCCGCCGCCGATCACCGCGACCTTCTTGCCGCGGTAGAAGAAGCCGTCGCAGGTCGCGCAGGCCGAGGCGCCCCTGCCCTTCATATGCTCTTCGGACGGGAGGTTGAGCCACTTCGCCTGGGCGCCAGTGGCGATGACCAAAGCGTCGGCGAAATATTGGGTGCCGCTGTCGCCGGTCAGGCGGAACGGGCGGCAGGTGAGGTCCACGCTGGCGATATGGTCCCAGACCGTCTTGGTGCCGACATGCTCCGCCTGCGCCTGCATCTCTTCCATCAGCCACGGGCCCTGTATGACATCGCGGAAACCGGGATAATTCTCGACGTCGGTCGTGGTCGTAAGCTGTCCGCCCGGGACGATTCCCTGAATCAGGATCGGCTGAAGGCCCGCCCGGGCCGCATAGATAGCTGCGGTATACCCGGCCGGGCCCGAGCCCAGCACCGCCAGGCGCGTCGAAATGCTGTTCGTCATAGCGGGCATGTAAGCGGCGTTAACCGCCGCCGCAACGCCCGTCAGATGGCGTGTTTAGACGCCTCGGCCGCGGACGAGGTTCACGATGATGACGATGATGGCGATGACAAGCAGGATGTGGATCAGCCCGCCGCCGACATGGAACGCGAAAGCTCCAAGGAGCCAGAGAATGAAGAGAATGATCGCAATCGTCCAAAGCATGGCGTTGCCCTTTGTTTTAGTTGGATGCGGGGCCGTAACGGGCGAAATCGGCGCCCGTTCCCAAGGCTGTTAGACGAGGCGCGATTGCTTCAGCGCGGCTTCGACGAACCCGGCGAAAAGCGGGTGCGGCTCGAATGGCCGGCTCTTCAGTTCGGGGTGGAACTGGACGCCGATGAACCATGGGTGGTCCGGCCGCTCGACGATCTCTGGCAGCGCGTCGTCGGGCGACATTCCGGAAAAGATCAGACCCGAATTCTCAAGCGCATCGCGGTAGTGGATGTTCACCTCGTAGCGATGGCGATGGCGCTCGCTGATTTCGTCGGTACCGTAGATCGAGCGCACGACGCTGTTGCCGTCGAGCTTGGCCGGATAGGCGCCGAGGCGCATCGTGCCGCCAAGGTCGCCGCCCGCGGCGCGCTGCTGCAGGCCCTCATCACTCATCCATTCCGTGATCATCCCGACGACGGGTTCTGAGGTTTCGCCGAATTCAGTAGTCGAGGCCTCAGCAATTCCCGCCTGGTTTCGCGCGGCTTCGATGCAGGCCATCTGCATGCCGAGGCAGATTCCAAAGAAGGGAATTTCCTTCTCGCGGGCGAACTTAACAGACGCGATTTTGCCCTCGCTGCCGCGCTCGCCGAACCCGCCGGGGACGAGGATGCCGTGGAGCGGTTCGAGCTCGGCGGCAATTTCGGCATCGGGATGCTCGAAGATCTCGGCGTCGATCCACTGGATGTTGACCTTGGCGCGGTTGGCGATGCCGCCGTGGACGAGGGCCTCGCGCAGGCTCTTATACGCGTCCGGCAGTCCGACATATTTGCCGACGACGCCGATGTTCACCTCGCTGTCGTAGTGATCGATCCGGTCCATGATGTCGTCCCAAGTCGCCATCTCCGGCTTGGGGGCATCGGTAATCCGGAAGGCACGGAGGACTTCATCGTCGAGCCCGGCCTGATGATATTGCAGGGGCACGTCGTAGATGTTGCGAGCGTCGAGCGCCGGAATGACCGCCGACGTCGGGACGTTGCAGAACAAGGCGATCTTCTCGCGCTCGGCCTCGGGCAGCGGCCTGTCGCAGCGGCAGAGCAGCACCTCGGGCTGGACGCCGAGGCTCGAAATCTCCCGTACCGACTGTTGGGTCGGCTTGGTCTTGAGCTCTCCCGCCGCCGCGATCCACGGCACCAGGGTCGTGTGGACGCTGACCGTATTGTCACGGCCGAGGTCGTTCCGAAGCTGCCGGATCGCTTCGATGAAGGGCAGGCTCTCGATGTCCCCGACGGTCCCGCCGATCTCACAGATGACGAAATCGAGTCCGTCGATGTCGTTGACCGCGAATTCCTTGATGGCGTTGGTGACGTGCGGAATGACCTGCACCGTCGCGCCGAGATAATCGCCGCGCCGCTCCTTCGCGATGATGTCGCGGTAAATGCGCCCGGTGGTGATGTTGTCCGACTGTTTGGCCGAAACACCGGTGAACCGTTCGTAGTGACCGAGGTCGAGGTCGGTCTCCGCCCCGTCGTCGGTCACATAGACTTCGCCATGCTGATACGGGCTCATCGTGCCCGGATCGACATTCAGGTAAGGATCGAACTTTCGAATGCGGACCTTGTAGCCGCGCGCCTGGAGAAGCGCCCCGAGGGACGCTGACAGAAGACCTTTTCCAAGCGAGGAGACCACGCCGCCGGTGACAAATATGAACCGCGCCATGGGAGTCGAGGCTTAAGTCGATGCACGCCCGGGACGCAACCCGGGGACGAGAAAAAAGTTGTGAGTGAAGCCGTTATTGGGCGAGAGGAACGGTCGGCTGCTGGTCGTTCGACTGCGGCTGCTGCCCGGGCTGCTGCGGAGGCGGCGTCCGCTGGGCAGGCTGGTCTGTCTGGATGGTGTTTGCAAGCGAGGCGTCGAGGGTCGGCGGCTTGCGCGTCACGCCAGCGATTGCCGCCATGACAATCGACAATATGATGAAGAGGGCGCCCAGGATGGCTGTCGAGCGCGTCAGGAAATCCGCTGCGCCGCGCGCCGTCATGAATCCCGAGGAGCTTCCGCCGACGCCAAGGCCACCGCCTTCGGAGCGCTGCATCAGGATCACGCCGATGAGCGAGATGGCGATAAGCGATTGAACGATCATCAGGAACGGGAACATGTCGAGCTTTCTCGGGAAATTGGTCGCGGCGACTTAGGCGATGAAGCCTTAGCCTTCAACCGCCGCCGCCGCAGCGGCGATCGGAATGAAATCGGCGGCCTTAAGGCTCGCTCCGCCGACGAGCGCCCCATTGACGTCGGCGACCGAGAATATTTCACGCGCGTTCGAGGCCTTCACCGAGCCGCCGTAGAGAATGCGGACGCTGCGCCCTGCCTCCCCGTAAGCAACTTCGAGCCGCCCACGGAGTGCGGCATGCATATCGGCAATCTCGTCGGTTGTAGGAACCTTGCCCGTGCCGATCGCCCAGATCGGCTCGTAAGCGATCGAAAGCTTGTCCGGCACGCCGCTCGCGCCGCCATCCCCCTGTGGGAGCGAGGCGTCGAGCTGCGCTTCGACGGTCGCCACTGCGTCGCCGGCCTCACGGATCTCGAGACTTTCTCCAATGCAGAGAATGACGCTGAGGTTGCCGCAGAGCGCGGCCTCCGCCTTTGCTTTGACCTCTGCGTCGGTTTCGAACTGGCCCTCCCGCCGCTCCGAATGGCCGACGATGGTCAGGGTCGCACCGGCGTCGACCAGCTGCCGGGCCGACGTGCAGCCGGTATAGGCGCCTTGCTCGGCAAAATGGACGTCCTGCCCGCCAATTGCGAAACCGGGCACGGCGCGAGCGGCGCGATCGATCAGGATTGCAGGCACGCACAGGGCAACATCGACCTGCGGATATGCATGCGCTTGTTCGGCGATGGAGCGGATCTCGCCAAGGTCGGCCGCGAGCCCGTGCATCTTCCAGTTACCCGCGACCAGCTTCCTCACGTTCATCCCCTGTCCACTGCAGTTCCTTAGGCCCTAGCTGGCGCGCCTTGCCGCCCGCAAGCCTCGCCCCTAAAGCTGCCGCCAACTTCCCTTCTCAGTGGACCCCGATGCTCGCTTTTTTCCGCCGCCTTTCGAAATCCAAAATCGGCAACTGGATCATGGCCTTTGTGTTGGTCGCCATTCTCGGCGGCTTCGCGCTCGCCGACCTTTCGAATTTCGGTACCGGCATTCCCGGCTTCGGCATGTCGAGCACGACTATCGCCGAGGTTGGCCGCCAGGACATCAAGCAGCCCGACGTTGAGCAGGCGATGGAGCGGCACCTTCAGCAGGTTCGCCAGCAAAACCCGAGCGCCGATTATTCGACGATTTTGCGCGACCTGGACCCGCTGCTCAACCAGCTGATCGACGAGCGCGCGATCAGCGGCTTTGCGCACAAGTACGGCTTCACAATCTCAAAGCGGCTCGTCGATGCAGAGATCGCAAACCTGCCCGGTGTCAAAGGGCTGAACGGCAAGCCCGACGTCCAGAATTATCAGCGGTTGCTGGCGGAGAACCGGCTATCCGATGCCGAGGTCCGGCGGAGCATCGCCGCGAGCCTGGCCGGCCGTTACATGATGCTGCCGCTATCGGCCGAGGCCCGGGTTCCGGTCGGCGTTGCGACTCCTTACGCACAAATGCTGCTGGAGGAGCGCGAGGGCGAGGCGGCCGTGGTGCCGTTCACTGCCTTCACCGCCAACCTCAAGCCTGCCGACGCCGATCTTCAACGCTACTATACCTTGAATCGCGCCCGGTATGTCGTTCCCGAGCAGCGGACCGTCCGGTTCGCCAAAATCACGGCAGATCAGGTGCCCGGCGCCACCGCGACCGACCAGGAAATCGACGCCTATTACAAGGCGAACCAAGCCAATTATGCCTCGAAGGAACTTCGCAACCTGACCCAGGTCGTCGTTCCCGATCAGGCAACAGCGAACGCCATTGCGGCACGAGCGAAGGCCGGCCAGCCGCTTGCCGCGGCCGCAGCGCCTGCCGGATCGAAAGCAGCGATAAGCTCGCCCAAGGATCAGACCAAAGATGCATTCGCGTCCGCCGCGGGCAACAATGCTGCCAACGCCGTGTTCGCTGCTTCGTCCGATGCAGTTGTCGGGCCGATCCAGTCCGACTTCGGTTGGGTCGTCGCAAAGGTCGAATCAATACGGACTGAAGGCGGAAAATCGCTCGCGGCCGCCAAGGCCGAGATCGCAACGAAGCTGAATGCAGACAAGCGCAAGGGAGCACTTGAAGAACTGACCACCAAGATCCAGGACGCGATCGACGGGGGGAGCAACTTCACCGAAGCGGTTGCTGTTGGAAAGCTGCAGGTCGTGACGACCCCGCTCGTCACCGCCGACGGGACTTCCAGGGTCGACGCGAGCTATCGCCTCCCCGCGGAATACGCTCCGGCCTTGAAGGCGGCGTTCGGGATCGCCCCCAACGATGAGCCGGAAGTCGTCGCCCTGCCCGACAAGTCCGGTTACGTGATCACGGCGCCGGAGCAGGTCGTCGCTGCGGCACCGGCACCGCTGGCGAGCATTCGCGAGCGGGTCGTTGCCGATTGGACCATGGGCGAAGGCCTGGCTCGCGCGAAGAAGGCAGCGGAGACGATCGCGGCCAAGGGAAGCCAGGGCATTTCGCTCGCCGATGCGATCAAGCAGCTGGGCGTCGCGCTTCCGGTGCAACCGCTGAAGGCCCGGCGAATCCAGGTCGCTCAGGCCAACCCTCAGATTGCGCCCGCTCTGGCGACGCTGTTCTCGCTGCAAACGGGCAAGGCGAAGATGGTCGCGGACACGCAGCGCCGCGGCTATTTCGTCGTGAAGGTCAACAAGGCCCTGCAGGTGAATGCGCTTGCCGCGCTGTCGTTCGTGGGCCGAATGCGCGCCGACATCCAGCAACAGCTGTCGGACGACTATACGCGGCAGTTCGTCAACGCGATCCGTGCCGACCTCAAGGTCCGCAAGAACGACAAGGCAATCGAGGAATATCGGAAGCGGCTCGCGTCGACCGGGGGCTAAGTCCGAAGCCGCTTGACGGATTCACCAATGTTGCCTACACGTTCTCCGTTCGTTCCATCGCGGAACAAAGGGAGTGACGGCCGATGCTTACCGCCAAGCAGCGCGAACTGCTGCTATTCATCGACAAGCGTCTGGGTGAAAACGGAATTAGCCCGAGCTTCGACGAAATGCGCGAGGCGCTCGACCTGAAATCGAAGTCCGGTGTGCACCGTTTGATCTCTGCGCTCGAGGAGCGCGGGTTCATCCGGCGGTTGCCCAACCGGGCAAGGGCGCTCGAGGTGGTGAAGTTGCCCGAGGCGCGGCCGACCGCCGAGGTGGTGCAGTTGCGGCCGGTTGCTCCGGCCCCTGCCAATGACACGATCGAGTTGTTGCTCGCAGGCCGGATTGCGGCCGGTACCCCGATTGAGGCGCTGCAGGGCACCGAGACCTTCCCGGTTCCGGCGGCATTGCTGGGCGCGGGCGAGCATTATGCGCTTGAGGTATCAGGCGATTCGATGGTCGACGAGGGCATCCTCGACGGCGATTTTGCCCTTATCCGCCGGGCGGACGTTGCTCGCGATGGAGAGATTGTGGTGGCGCTCGTCAATAATGAGGAAGCGACGCTCAAGACCTTCCGGCGGGAGGGCAATATGATCCGTCTCGACCCAGCTAACCGTAATTACGAGCCGCAGCGCTACCGACCCGACCAGGTGCAGATCCAGGGCAAGCTCGCCGGCCTCATCCGGCGGTACTGAGCATGGCGCGGATCGATTATGTCGAGCTCCCGAGCGCGACGGCGCACGAGCTGACGCGGGCGTTCTATTCGAAGGCGTTCGGATGGGATTTCGCCGATTACGGTCCGACCTATTCGGCGACCGGCAACGGGACCACCGATGTGGGACTGCAAGGTAATCCGACTGATGCCCTTTCGGCGCCACTGCCGGTGATCCGCGTCGACGATCTTGAGGCAGCGTTCGACGCGGTGACCAAGGCGAACGGGGTCATCGCCAAGCCGATCTTCTCGTTTCCCGGCGGACGCCGGTTCCACTTCATCGATCCGGGCGGGAACGAGCTCGCGGTGTGGAGTGCTGACGAGCATTAAGCTCTGACCAGGGATGCTGGCCAACGCGGTCAGCCACCGTCGTAATTTTCGGGCTATCGCCGAGGTAAATGGCCAATCCACCCGATTGCGCCAAGTTAGTGCGATCCAGCTTCAGCCAGCGCGGATTGCAGCCCCGCGGCAGGCGGCGGTCGGACACGACGATGTCCGCGTCGGCGCAGGCCTTGGTGAATTCATCCCAGTCGATCGGCACTGACGAAAGGGTGGCGAGCAGCCGCCACTCGGTCTTTCCCTTACGGATGGCCGCAACGCAGCTGTCGCGCGAACAGCTGCCGAACGGTGCTTCGGCCAGGTTCGGTGGGTCCCCATCATAACCGGACGCTTCGGCGAGTAGGTCGCGGATATAATCTCCGGCGCGATCGCGAAGCAGCATCGGCGTTCCGTTGCTGTCGACCACGACCAGGTGTCGCCCATCGCCGGTTATGAGCAGGTCCGGTGTCGGCGAGAAAAAGGCTGCGATTGCTCCGACCGCGATAGGAACAAGGCCGAGCAGTCGGACGCGGCTGGTCCATAGGAATAGCCAGATCAGTCCCGCAGCGATCAATCCGAACGCCCATGGCGACATCGACGGCATGAGCGCGACCGCCCCCGGAGATCCCGCCACAGAGTGGGCGAGCCACAACAACGCGCCGATCGCGTGGCCTGTGAGCCACCACAAAGGCTGGCCGACGCCGATCGTATCGAGAAGCAGAGCGCCGGCTTCGAGTGGCATGATCACGAAGGTCGTCAGCGGGATCGCCATAATGTTGGCCCCTACGCCGTAGAGACCAGCTCGATGGAAATGGAACAGGGCCATCGGGATCAGGGCGAATTCCACCGCCAGACCGGTCACGACGATGCCCAGCAACGAACGGCCGGTGCGCCTGAAAATTCCTTCTTCGCGACGCTGGAAAAATCGCCTCGCCCATGCCGTGGAGTGAATTGCGACGATCGCGGTGACGGCAGCAAAGCTCATCTGAAAGCTTGGGCCCGCAAGCGCTTCGGGCCGGAAGATCAAGACGACGAGCGCTCCGACGGCGACAAGCCTGATGCTCATCGCGTCGCGGCCGAGAGCGATCCCAAGCAGGATGAGCACGGCGGCCACGCAGCTGCGGACCGTCGGAACCTGCGCGCCGGTCAGCAGGGTGTAGCCAATGCCGGCTGCCGCAGCGACGCCGGCCGAGACCAGCACAAGGTTGAATCGAAGGGCCAGGCGCTCGCTCAGCGCAAGCAACTTCAGGCTGAGAAGCATCGCCGCAGCGACGACGGCCGCAATGTGGAGCCCACTGACCGACAGCAAATGCGTGAGGCCGCTGGCGCGCATGGCGTCGGCGTCTTCCCGAGTGACGCTGTTCTGGTCACCAGTGACGAGGGCGATCGCGATTCCGGATTCGTGGCCGGGCAGGCGATCGTGGATGTGGCTGCCGAGACGCTGCCTGACCGATTCTAGTGATTCCGGATAGCCCGGCTGGAGCACCTCGACCGGTCCCAGCGCCTTACCGACCGCGCCGATGCGCTTGAACCAGGCATCGCGGGCAAAATCGTAGGTTCCGGGAAGCGCCATTGGCGGCGGCGGCGCGAGCCGGGCGCGAAGCCGAACCGTCGCGCCCGCGCCAATTCCCTTCGGCGCCGCGTCGGAGTCGATCGATACAGCGAACCCGCGGTGGCAATGTCGGATCGGAGGGCGCGAGCATCAGGCGGACGGTCTCGCGAGCGACGAGATTTTCGACCGCTTCGACCTTCGCGTCGAAACCTACGACTACGGGTCGTTCGAGACGCGGAGCGGCGACCGTAGTGGCGCGCAACCATACCAGCCCGCAACCGAGAGCCATTGCGAGCCCAAACCATCCTACGGCTCGGCCAGCTCGTCCCTGCCCGGCGACGAAGCCGGTAAGGCCGACCGCCGCTACGAAGCACAGAAAGGCCGCCCACTGTCCTGGGCTGCTCAGCGCAAACCAGGCTGCGATCCCGCCGCCAAACCCGACGACGAACCACGGCGGAAGCTGGGCACGCTCCGCCTCGAGCAGCCGTTCAAGCTGCTCTGCGGCCGTTCCGGTCCACGCCCTCCAAAAGCTCCGAGCACGCTGTGGAAGAGGCGCACCCGCTATGTTAGGGGCGCTCGTCCATTGCATTGCAGCATCAAATGAAGAGGAAAGAGCGCTTGAGCGCAAGCGGTCATTCGCCGGAGAATCCGGCTGTCGTTACTCGTTTTGCCCCGTCCCCCACCGGCTTCCTGCACATCGGCGGGGCGCGGACGGCGTTGTTCAACTGGCTGTTCGCCAAGCACCATGGCGGCAAGTTCCTGTTGCGCATCGAAGATACCGACAAGGCGCGATCCACGACGGAAGCGATCGACGCGATCCTCGACGGAATGCGGTGGTTGGAGCTCGATTGGGACGGACACGAATATTACCAGTCGCAGTTCTGGGCACGGCACGCCGAGGTCGCGCACAAGATGCTCGATCGCGGCCACGCTTATCGCTGCTACATGACGCAGGAGGAACTGGCTGAGCAGCGCGAAGCCGCGCAGCGCGAGCGGCGTCCATTCCGGATCAACAGCCCGTGGCGCGACGTCACCGAAGATCAGGGCGACAAGCCGTTCGTCGTTCGCCTCAAAGCGCCGCGCGACGGGGAAACAGTTATCGACGACCGCGTTCAGGGCCGCGTGACCGTCCAGAATGTCGAGCTCGACGATTTCGTGCTGCTCCGTTCTGACGGGACGCCGACCTATATGCTCGCGGTGGTGGTCGACGACCATGACATGGGCGTGACGCACGTGATCCGTGGCGACGACCATCTCAACAATGCCTTCCGCCAGTTGGCAATCATCCGCGCGATGGGCTGGCCTGAGCCGGTCTACGCTCACGTCCCGCTGATCCACGGCCAGGATGGGGCGAAACTTAGCAAGCGGCACGGGGCGCTGGGCGTCGATTCCTATCGCGACAAACTCGGTTTTTTGCCCGAAGCCGTGTCGAATTACCTGCTGCGCCTTGGCTGGGGTCATGGCGACGACGAGATTATCAGCCGCGAACAGGCGATCGACTGGTTCGACCTCGACCATGTCGGCAAATCGCCATCGCGTTTCGACTTCAAAAAGCTCGAGAACCTCAACGGCCATTATCTGCGTGACGCCGACGATGCTCGCCTGGCGGAGTTGGTCGGTGCCCGACTGACCAACGCGGACGAAGAACTGCTGATCCGGGCGATGCCCGAGCTCAAGGCCAGAGCCCATACGATCAACCAGCTGGTCGATGGGGCGCAGTTCCTGTTCGCCGCGCGGCCGCTGGACGTCGATGAAGCGGCAGCGGCGCTCCTCACCCCCGAGGCGCGCCAGCTCCTCGCTGCGGCGCACAACAACCTTGCTGCTCTTGCGAATTGGGACGGGGAGTCGCTAGAGGCCGCAATCCGCGAGGTCGCGGAGAGCCGCGACGTGAAGCTAGGCAAGCTTGCCCAGCCACTCCGCGCTGCTCTCACGGGGCGCACGACATCTCCGGGGATTTTTGATGTGCTCGCGTTGCTGGGCCGGGACGAAAGCCTTGCTCGCATCGCCGATCAGATGGAGCCGAAGGAATGACCGACAAGACCGCCACGCTTGGCCTAGCGGGGACGAACCACACTTTCCCCGTCCTCGATGGCTCGGTCGGGCCCGAGGTGGTCGATATCCGGAAGTTCTACGGCGAGACGGGCGCGTTCACCTATGATCCCGGTTTCACCTCAACCGCGAGCTGCCAGAGCGCGATTACCTACATCGACGGCGAAGCCGGCATCCTGCTCCATCGCGGCTATCCCATCGACCAATTGGCCGAAAATTCGACATTCATGGAGGTCGCCTACCTTCTGCTCCACGGTGAACTGCCGAAACAGGGCGAGCTTGATGAATTTACCTACACAATCAGCCGGCACACCATGCTGCACGAGCAACTGGCGACGTTCTATCGCGGCTTCCGGCGCGACGCTCACCCAATGGCGATCATGTGCGGCGTCGTCGGCGCGCTCAGCGCCTTCTACCACGACAGCACCGACATCACCGATCCCGAGCAGCGGATGATCGCGTCGCATCGCCTCATCGCGAAGATGCCGACAATCGCCGCGATGGCTTACAAATATTCGATCGGGCAGCCGTTTCTCTACCCGGACAATAGCCTGACCTACACCGGCAATTTCCTGCGGATGACCTTCGGGGTCCCGGCTGAGCCATACCACATCAATCCGGTCATCGAGCGCGCGATGCGGCGCATCTTCATCCTCCACGCCGATCACGAGCAGAATGCATCGACCTCAACCGTTCGCCTCGCCGGATCGTCTGGCGCCAACCCTTTCGCTTGTATCGCAGCGGGCATCGCCTGCCTGTGGGGCCCGGCCCATGGCGGCGCAAACGAAGCCGCGCTCAATATGCTGCGCGAGATCGGGACCACCGCGAACATCCCCAAATATATCGAGCGGGCCAAGGACAAGAACGACCCGTTCCGGCTGATGGGCTTCGGCCACCGCGTCTATAAGAACTTCGATCCGCGCGCGAAGGTGATGAAGGCCACAGCTGACGAGGTCTTGAAGGAACTCAACATCTCCGACCCCGTGCTCGATGTCGCCAAGGAGCTGGAGCACATCGCGCTCAACGACGATTATTTCGTCGAAAAGAAGCTCTACCCAAACGTCGATTTCTATTCGGGCGTCATCCTGAACGCGATCGGCTTCCCGACCGACATGTTCACCGCCCTGTTCGCGCTCGCCCGAACCACGGGCTGGGTCGCGCAGTGGAACGAAATGATCGCCGATCCAGACCAGAAGATCGGCCGGCCGCGCCAGCTCTACACTGGCGCTCCGCAGCGCGACTACATTCCCGTCGGAAAGCGTTAAGCAGCAGGCAGTGTCAGAGTGAAGCGCGCTCCTTCACCGGGCGCGCTTTGCAACGTCACATCGCCGCCCATCGACCGGGCAAGCCGCCGCGAGATTGCAAGGCCAAGCCCCGCTCCATCCGACTGCTCGTCGGCACGTTCAAAGCGTTCGAAGATCCGCTGCTGGTCAGCTTCGTCAATTCCCGGACCTTGATCAGAGACCGTGACCGATGCCGTGCCGGCGCCGCGTCCAAACTCGAGGTGAACGGTGCCACCCTCGGGGGAATGGCGAACCGCATTGCCCATAAGGTTAACCAGGATCTGGATGACCGCACGATGCTCCCCGCTGGCGAGCAGCGGCTCGGCCGTTCCTGCATCGAGCTTAATGCCGCGCTGTTCGGCGCGAGCTTCGAGCATTACCAGCGCGTCAGCGGCTACTTGGGACAAATCTATGCTGCGATGGCCGTCGGTCGCATCCGCGCTCATCGACTGGATGACTGACAACAGGTGGCGAGCGGCGGCGGCGATATCGTTGCCGTAACTGGCATAATCGCTGCGCAGTGGCCCATCGGCGCGCTCGACGATCCGCTCCGCGCTTTCGATGATTCGATCGAGGGGTGAGCGAAGCGCTTCATCCAGTGCATGGTCGAACGCCGATGTCCGGCCAGATTCCGGTACCGCGACTGGCGTCGCCGGCTCGTCTGCGCGCGCCGTGCCACGGAACCCGGCAAAACCGCCATCCGTGCCCGTCACCACCTCGCCGTCCAGCGTCACGGCCTTCCCGTCTTCGCTGCGGCTGCGGGCGCGCTGGCCCGAGAAGCCGCGCCGCGCGGCAAGGGCGCTGATCAACGGCATCTCACCCGCATCGTCCTCTTCCAACCGGAACAAGCGAGTCAAAGGCTGACCTGCGGCCTCGGCGGGGTCGATTGACAGGTCTTCCGCCAACTCGGGCGAAATGGAGATGAGACGCAGCTCTTCGTCTGCGGCCCACTCCCGTGGCGAGGCAGGCGAGCTTACTTCGCCGCTGTTGCCCAGCAGAGTCGCCAGCCGCGGAGCTGCTGCCGCACGCTCGGTCCAACCCTCCAGCGAAAGCGCAATTTCGTCGCCCTCCGGTGTCGCATTCACCCAGATTTCGATGTCGTGCTCGTTCGACGCGGCGATTGCGGGCCGGGACACAGGAATGCCGAGCTTGCGGGCAAGATCAGCGATAGCTGCGATTTGCGGCAAAGCGAGCACCTTGCCGACGTCGGACCCCGCCTCGCGCTGCAGCTTTTCAAGCTGCGCGTCGGCGCTGACCAGCCGCCCACTTTTGTCGACGCGGCCAAGCACAGCTTGCGGCTCCGAAGGCGCGCTGGCCATCAGTCCAGTCCCAATCGGGCAACGGCAGCGCGATAACCCGCGTCTGCGCTCAGCCAACTGCGCGCGTCTTCAACTTCATCGCTCGTCAGGGCGTCGAAGGTCGAGATGGCGCTACCGGGGTCGGTCACGCCAAGCAGGTCGCCAATTCCGGCGAGCAAGCGCGCGGCCAGTTCGCGGCGAACGTCGGCTATCCTGAACAGCATCATGATGCGGCGTCCGGACTGTGAGAGGAGTTCGTCGGTCGCGACTTCACCGGCCAGACCGGAGCGGCGGGCAAGCGCCTGGGCGACGAAGATCACCTCGCCTTCCATTGCTGCGGAAACGATGAGCTCATCGTCGAGCCTGCCCTCGTCCTCGAGAAGGTCGACGAGAACGGCGGTGAGTTCCTCGATGCCGTTGGCGCGATCATAGCGAGCGAGCATGCCTTCGGCCGCTGTCGCCAGCACTCGGTCGCGCTCTGACGTATGGCTGAGAGCGACGAGATCCCGACGAAGCGCGGCCGCGACGGTCATGGCGAGAGCCTCGGCCTCTTCAGGCGGAAGGTCGTCGAACTGCAGCAAGCACTGGCCGAAACGGTCACGCCGCCGGCCACGCCCTAGTATCAACGACATTGCGGCGGCTGAAATGGCCCCGCTTTCGTGACTGACGAGTCCTTGCAGCGCCCGTCCGTCACGGCGGCCGTTGCGAGCCTTCGTTGCCGTAGTGATCCGCTCCTCGTCAGCGCGGCGGAGGAGCATTCGCATCAGGATCGGGCGATCGAGTAGCCGGGCGGCGGCTAGCGCCTCGACTAGCATAAGGTTCCCGTCGTCATTGGCGGCGGCGGCGCCGCTCGGGAGTGCGGCGCGAAGCTCATCAGCAATATCGCCCACCAGGCAGTGGAGCATGGCGGTCATCAGCGCCCGCTCCTGCTCCGTCAGTCGTTCAGCCGGGCTGAGGAAAAAATCCGTCCGTACGGTGGACAAGCGGTCGCGACCCGCGCCTTGCGCAGGCGCGAAAAGTGGGTCCGCCCCAGCGGCTCCGATGGGCCATTCTTCCGCCATCATCAGGCGGGCTTAGCCGATTTCGGTTAACTTCGGGTCAACTTTGGCAGCAATCCGCCGCGCATGTTGCAAATAAAAGAAGCTCGCAGCAGCATAGATAAACAGCGCGATCAGGTAAGCCGTCCACGTGCCGAAGATGGCAAACGGGATGGCGAGAAGGATCGCATTCCGCCTCGATAACACCCACAAATCACCCGGAAGGCCCGTTGTGCCCTCCAACCGAGCGGCTTCGGCGAATGCAGCGGCCGAGATGGCCGCCAGCAGCACGCCCCAATCGCTTCCGTGGCGCATTTTCCACCAGCCGAGCATGAGGACAGCCGCTCCGGCAGCGGGCCATAGGAGGGTTTGGGCCAGCGAATGCTTCGACAAAGGCTTGAGGCGGATTGCTGCGAGGCGGCCGGCGATGATGTCGAGTGGCGTCGACAGGCCGAGCATGGCCAGGCCGGCCCCGAGCCAGCCACGGCTGAAGGCGACCGCGCCGCCTATGGTCAACGCAAGCGCTCCCCAGATGAGCCACGCCGGACGAACGGACGTTCGCATCAATTGGTATGTGGCGAGGTCCTCGATCGGTGGGAGCACGAACCGGCTTGCCCAATCGCGCCGGGCATCGGGCGACCCTTCGACGAGTTTCCGCTGGAAGGCCTCCAACTGCTCCGGACGCTCGGCCAACAAAGGTTCGCCGCCATGCTCGCTTGCGTGCCAGCGGAGCGCGCCGTCCTGGATCGTCCGGCGAAGCAAGGTCGATTGCAGGTCCCAATCGCCCAGGATCGCGGCGGTCGATCCCAGCGTCTTCGAGTCAACCAGCGCAACTCCCGCCCAGCGAGTCTCCGCATCGATCCGCTCAAACGCTTCGTGCACTTCGTCATCCGGGACGGTCGCGACCACGGCCTCCGGCTCTTCGGCAACGGCGGAGATCAAAGTCGGACTCGGCGCGACCCCATCGCCCAGCAACAAGATACTCGACCCTGCCTCGAAGCGGCTGACTGCCTCATTCACATCGCTGACCGGGACGACTCCAATGCCGTCGAGGCGAAGCCGCTCGAAGGCATCCTGCAGTGCCGAGGGGACGCGTTCGACCACAACGACGATCGGCGCGGCGCCCGACGCCGCAACGCAGCGAACCTGGTACTCGATCAGCGTTTTTCCCGCGAGCGGCAGCAGAGCCCGAAGCCCTCCGGAATCATCCTCCTGATAGGCGCCGATCAGCGCGCCGAGAGCCATCTTAAGGATAATCCCCCATTTTAGGTGTTCGTCCCCTCTCTAATCGCTTTCGTGCGGTCGCAAAGGTGGTAAACTGCCTTTGCCATGAACCCCTTCGCAAACCGCGCCGAGCCGCAAGGGCCGGCAGCAGATCCGGTCGAGCCGCTCGATCTGACTTCCGAGCAAGCCGTGATCGAACCAGCGTTCGATCCGGGTCAATGGGAAGAAAGTCAGGCGGAAGAACGCGGTAGCGGTGGTCGCCAAGTGCTCGGCACCGGGCTCAGCATCCTTGCCGCCCTCTGGGTCGGCTACGTGGCCTGGTCGGCAGGGCGGACGCTTGCGGGCCAGCCTCTGACGTCGCCTGCCCTGGCGCAGTGGCTCGCGCTGGCGACTGGGCCGTTGGCATTGATGGGCCTCGTCTGGCTGATGTTCGGCCGCACCCGGCGCAAGGAAGCTGAGCAGTTCACGCGCTCGGTCGTCACGATGCGCACCGAAGCCCGCTCGCTGGAAGCTTTGCTGCAGGTTCTGTCGCAGCGGATTAGCGACAGCCGCACCGAGCTGACCATGATCTCGCAGCATCTGATGCAGCTTGGAGACCAGGCCAGCGGCAAGTTCGCAGGACTGACGAGAGAGTTCGATGCCAGCACGGAGAAGCTCGCGCGGCAAAGCGAGGCACTCGATCGAGCGGCCGAGTCGGCGCGCAACGATATTGGCGTCCTGCTCACTGACCTTCCGCAAGCGGAAGCTGCCGCGCGCTCGGTTGCCGAGCATATTCGAGCGGTCGGCGTCGAGTCCGCGGCCAAGGCCGAGCAATTCGACAACCATATTCAAACGCTGACCGTTCGCACCCAGGATGCCGATCGGCTGATGTCTGAAGCGACCGAACGCCTCGCGGCGCGGCTCGCCGAGATCGACCTCGCCAGCGCCGCTGCCCACGGGAAGGTCACCGAGGCAGAAGGCAGCTTTTTGCATGTGCTTGACGGGTTGCTCGACCGCAGCTCCGTCTCGCTTCAGGAAATCCGTTCGGGCATCGACGCTCAGGCGGCCGCCGTCGCCGCCTTGGTCGAGCAGGCTTCGGCTGGCCTCGGCAAGGCCGGAGCGGATTCGGCTGAAGCGCTGACGAGCAACATCAACAACGCGACCAACGCGCTCGCAAACCTGTCGGGCCAGGTTGCCGAGCAGGAGCGCACTTCTCAGCGCATGATCGCCGAGATCGACCGGGGCCTCGCCCTGATCGACGAGCGCTTCACCGAGCTTGCCTCGCATGGCGACGAGCGGGCGAACCGCTTCCTGGAATCGCTTACTCGTGCCCGGACCGAGCTTGATGCCCTATCGGAGCAGGCGACCAACCAGGATGGTGCAATCGGCTCCCTTGCCGAGCAGACGGCAACGCTGCGCGAAACCATCGGCCGGATCGCTGAAGAGATGCGCGAAAATGTGGGTGCGGCGATCAACGAAGCGCATGGCAACACCGAACGGCTCGTCGAATCGGCCCGTGGCGTGAAGCCGGAACTCGAATGGCTGCGTGATGCCGCAGTCGAAGCAAGCGATCGCATGACTGCGACCGCAGCCCATATCGGCGAGCAGCAGGACCGATTCAGCGCGCTTCTTGCGAGCGTCGACGATGGCGTCGGGGCCGCCCAGGCCAAGCTTACGGATCTCACTGCGGCGATCGCCCAGGCTCAGAACGAAGCAGGCTTGCTGACCGCAGAGACGGGCCCGTCGCTGGTGGCAGCGTTGGTACAGGTGAAGGAGGCAGCCGGCCATGCCGCCGAGCGCGCCCGCGAAGCCATCGAGGCGGTCATTCCGGAATCTGCCGGCAAGCTATCGGACGAAACCCGCGCCGCGCTGGAGCGTGTTGTCCGCGAGTCAGTCGAGGAACGGCTGCGCGAAGTCGAGACGGTCGCAACTCGCGCCGTCGAAGCCGCCCGCTCCGCGTCAGACCGCCTGACCCAGCAGATGCTGAGCATTGGCCAGTCCGCAGCAGCGCTCGAGCGCCACATCGAAGATACGACCAAAGAGCAACGCGAAAAGGACAGCGAGGCCTTCGCTCGACGCGTGTCGCTTTTGATCGACTCGATGCATTCCGCGGCCATCGACGTCGGCAAGATCCTTTCTGACGAAATCGACGACCGCGCGTGGGATTCCTATCTCAAAGGCAATCGCGGCGTCTTCACGCGCCGCGCGGTTAAGCTGCTGGATGGCAGCGAAACCCGGCCGATTCGGGCGCAGTACGAGACCGATCCCGAGTTCCAGCGCTCCGTCAATCGCTACGTCCACGACTTCGAGGCGATGCTTCGGCGCGTGCTCGCCGAGCGCGACGGGGGGGCGATCGCGGTGACGTTGATGTCGTCGGATATGGGCAAGCTCTACGCTGCGCTGGCCCAAGCGCTTGAACGACGGCGCTAAAAGAAGCCGAAGTTCTCGGCGTTGATCCAACCGAACGCCCAATTGACGTAGTAGATGGCGAACAGCGCGGCGCCGAGAACGGCTGCCTTCAGCAGATGTCGTTTGAGATCGAATCGGTGCGGCGCGCTATCGGCCTGACCCGGTACCAATTCCTCGCCCACCTCCTCACTCGTGCGGACGCCAAACGGCAGAAGAAGGAACGCCGACGCGCACCAAAAGAGGAAATAGATCGCGACGATCGAGCCTAGCTTCATGGCGATTGCCTCAGGCAGCGACCTGCAGCAGCATCACCTCGACCAGCGGCTTCTTTCCGGTCCACAAAGTGGCGCAGCGCCGGACGGCAAGGCGTACCGCCTCTCGCACCTTTTCTTCCTCCCCGCGCGGCGTGAAAGCTCGGGTCGCGGCATCGGTCGCGTCGGCGATGAAGTCATCGCGATCCTCCTCCACCGGGACACCGAACGGGCGGATCAACGGTGTCCCTGCCAGTTCGCCATCTTCGCCCACCGGCACGGCGACCGTAATCAGTCCGCCGAAACCAATCTTGCGACGTTCATTGATCGTGGCACCGTCCGCAGGGAGGATCACGTCACCATCCAGCACCAATCGGCCGACACGGACTTCGTCGACTTTGGCCGGCTCACCGGGAGCAAGCCGAATGACGTCGCCATTCTTCTGGACGACCGCGGCATGCACACCATGAGAGAGGGCAAGCCGAGCTTGCTCAGCCATGTGCCGCGCTTCGCCATGAACGGGGACGACGATCTTAGGCCGTACCCAATCATACATCTGGAGGAGCTCAGGCCGTCCCGGGTGTCCTGACACATGCACATGCGCCTGCTTCTCGGTCACGATTAGCACATTGAGGTCGGACAACTGGTTCATGATCCGGCCGATCGCAATCTCGTTGCCGGGGATGATCCGCGACGAGAAGATAACCGTGTCACCCTCGCCCAGCTTCAGTTCGTGCTGCCCGAACGCGATCCGACCCAGCGCTGCACGCGGCTCGCCCTGCCCACCAGTCGCGATGATCAGCACCTCGCTCTTGGGTAGCCGCATGGCCTCGTCGAACGAAATCGGCGCCGGGAAGTCCTCGAGGTAACCAGTGGCCTGCGAGACCCGTAGGATACGATCGAGCGAACGCCCGGCAACGCACACCTTCCGGTTCGCTTCCGTGGCGACGCGGCCGATTGTCTGCAGCCGGGCAGCGTTCGACGCGAAGGTCGTGACCAACACCCGACCCTTCGCCTTCTTTACCTGCGCGAGGAGCCCTTCGTAGACACCCTCTTCGGATCCCGACGGCGCGTTCTGGAAGACGTTCGTGGAATCGCACACAAGCGCGAGCACGCCCTCGTCGCCAATCTGAGTCAGCGCTTCGGTGCTCGGCGCCTCGCCAAGAACCGGCGTCTCGTCGATCTTCCAGTCGCCGGTGTGGAAGACGTTGCCGAACGGGGTTTCGATGAGCACGCCATTCCCCTCAGGAATCGAGTGCGACAGCGCGACAAAGCTGACCTTGAACGGCCCGAGCTCGATGCTTCCCCCCCGCTCGACGATGGTGAGCTTAACCTTGCCGGTGAGCCCCTCCTCCTCGAGCTTCCCGGCGATCAGTCCAGCCGTGAACGGCGTCGCGTACAATGGCGCCTTCAACTCTTCGGACAAATAGGGCAGCGCACCGATATGGTCTTCATGCCCGTGCGTCAGGACGATCCCGGCGAGCCGCTCCTGCTGGTTTTCAATGAACTCCAGGTCGGGCAGCACGAGGTCGATTCCCGGATAATCTTCGTCGGCAAAAGTCAGGCCTAGGTCGACCATGATCCACTGCCCACGGCAGCCGTAAAGATTGACGTTCATGCCAATCTCGCCCGAGCCGCCGAGCGCGCAGAATAGTAGCTCTTCTCCGGGGATCATTGGGACGCTGACATCTCGTACAACTGGCTTAACCCCTGGATGGTCAGATCGGGTTCAATCGCATCGAACGCATTGGTGTGCTTGTCGAACAGGGCAGCGAGTCCGCCCGTGGCAACGACCGTCACGGGTCGGGCGACTTCGCGCTTGAGCCGCTCGGTCAGGCCCTCGATCATCGCGACGTAGCCCCAGTAGATGCCGATCAGCATTTGGCTCTGCGTAGTGCGACCGACGACCGTGTTCGTGTCGGGCGCCTCGATGGCGATGCGCGGCAGCTTTGCCGCAGCATTCACGAGCGCGTCGATCGACAGGTTGATGCCTGGAGCGATGATCCCGCCTTTGTAGGCCCCTGCTGAATCTACGACGTCGAACGTTGTCGCCGTCCCGAAGTCGATGATGATAAGGTCGCCGGGATGCTTGGCGTGCGCCGCGATCACATTGAGCGCGCGGTCGGCACCCACATTCTCGGGCTCGTCGACGTCGAAAGCCACCGGCCAACTCGCCTTCCCCTGCCCCGCCACCAGCGGTTCGACATGAAAATACTTGGTCGCGAGCACCTCCAGATTGTGGAGTGCTCGGGGGACGACAGTACCGATAATTAGCGCCGCGACGTCGGACTTCGAATAGCCTTCGAGCTCGAGCAGTTGGTGCAACCAGACCGCATATTCGTCGGCCGTCCGACGTGGATCCGTGGCGATGCGCCATCGCGTCTTGATCTCACCTTTGTCGACGAGGGCAAAGACCAGGTTCGTATTACCGACATCTACCGCAAGCAGCATGCGCGGCCCTTAGGGGAACAGCAGCGAATGGTGAAGCGCGTCAGGCGGTGACTGTCATCTGCGGCATCGGTATCGGCGCGGGGATTTCCTGCCGTTTCGCGAGATAGGCGTGGATCGCGGCGACGACTTGCGCCCCGTCCCCGACCGAAGCAGCGACGCGCTTGACCGAACAGGCACGAACGTCACCGACCGCGAAAATGCCATGGCGGCTGGTCTCTAACGGCAGCCGGTTATCGCCAAGCTCATCGCCAGTCATCACGAAGCCACGATCGTCGAGCTTAATGCCCGAGCTTTGCAGCCAGTCCGTGTTGGGCTCGGCACCGATGAAGGAGAAGAGGTAGCGGATCGGCCGGGTGTGAACGTCACCAGAGGCGCGATTGCGCCAGCTGACTTCGGACAAGGCCCCGCCAGCTCCGGTTAGCTCACTGATCTCGCAACCTATGACCACGTCAATGTTGGGCTGCGCCTCAATCCGCTCGATCAGATATTGCGACATGGTTTCACTCAGCGGACGGCGCGCGATCAGCGTCACCTGCCGCGCCCGCGAGGCAAGGAAAACCGTCGCCTGCCCCGCCGAGTTTCCGCCCCCAACGAGCGCGACATCCGCGTCGGCACAAAGGTCGGCCTCGAGCGGCGAAGCCCAATAGTGCACCGACGCGCCTTCGAACTCTTCGAGCCGCGCAACCCCCAGCCGGCGGTACCGTGCTCCAGTAGCAAGCACGATCGCCTTCGCTTGGACCCGCTCGCCCGTCGCGAGCTGGATTTGGCAGGGATCGTTACCACATTCGAGCTTCACGGCTTCGTCAGGAATGGCGATCTCGACCCCGAACTTCTGCGCCTGGCTGAACGCTCGGCCCATTAGCGCCATGCCGGAAATGCCGGTCGGGAAGCCAAGGTAATTCTCGATCCTAGCCGACGCGCCCGCCTGTCCGCCGAACGAGCGGCAATCGATCGTTAGGACGGACAAGCCTTCGGACGCCGCATAGACCGACGTCGCCAACCCCGACGGACCTGCCCCGATCACGATCAGGTCGTAGAGCCGGTTGGCATCAAGCTTGCCGACGAGGCCGACGCAGCGGGCGAGCTGATCCTCGCTAGGGTTTCTCAAGAGCTTGCCGCTTGGGCAGAGAACGATCGGAAGCTCTTCAGGCTCGATCTCGAACCGGGCGATCAACGTCTCGCCGCAGCCGTCGTTCGCGTCGAGCTGCTGGTACGGATGACCGTTGCGGCGCAGGAAGTTGGTCAGCCGGAGCACATCGGCGCTGCTTTCGGAACCGACGACGATCGGGCCGGCGCCGGCCTCGATCAGTGCCATCCGCCGCAAGATCAAAGCACGCATGATGCGCTCGCCGAGATCCGCCTCAGCAATCAACAGAGCACGTAGACGGTCCGCCGGAATTGCGACCGCCTCGACATCGGTCAGTGCTTTCTCATCGACCAGGAAGGGCCGACCCGACAGTTGCGCGAGCTCGCCCATGAAGTTGCCGCGCTCGTGCGTGACCACGTGGGTCGCCTGGCCATGCTCGGTGCGCGTGACCTCGACCTCGCCCGACAGGATAACCATCACGCCGGGCCCGACCTCGCCAACGCGAGCGAGGAAGTCGCCGGCGCGGTAGCTGCGCGGCTCGCCAAACCGGCAAAGCCGCGCAACCTCCTCGTCCGTCAGGCGAGGGAACATCTGCGCGCCGCGCGTCGCGGCGAGATCCTGACGAACGTCACTCATCAGACCGGAACCGGTTCGATGATGAGCGTCGGCGCCTCGTGGCTCGCTTCGCCGACCTGTTCACCACGAATGAACGCGAGCAGATCACGATTGATGTCGTCAGCGTGGGTCGTCGCCATCCCATGCGGATAGCCCGGATAGACCTTGAGCTGCCCGTGCTTGAGCAGCGTGATTCCAATCAGCGCCGAATCCGCAATCGGAACGACCTGATCGTCGTCGCCATGGAGCAGGAGCACCGGCACATCGATGGTCTTCAGATCCTCGGTGAAATCGGTCTCCGAGAAGGCCTTGATGCAGTCGTAATGGGCCTTGATCCCGCCCATCATCCCTTGCCGCCACCAATTGTCGATCACGCCCTGGATCGGCGTCACGCCAAGCCGGTTGAAGCCGTAGAAGGGTCCGGAGGCGATATCGACGTAGAGTTGCGCGCGGTTCGCGGCGACGCCGGCTCGGTAGCCGTCGAACGCTTCAATCGGCAGTCCGCCCGGGTTTGTCTCCGATTTCAGCATGATCGGCGGAACGGCGCCGATAAGCACCGCCTTCGACACCCGGCCCGGATCGGCTCGTGCGACATAGTGAGCCACCTCTCCGCCGCCGGTCGAATGGCCGATGTGGACCGCGTTACGAAGATCGAGCTCGGCGACGAGCTGCTTCATGTCCTCGGCGTAGGTGTCCATGTCGTTGCCGGTGTCGGTCTGGGTCGACCGGCCATGTCCGCGGCGGTCGTGAGCGATGACCCGGAAGCCTTCATTCAGGAAGAACATCAGCTGGTTGTCCCAGTCATCGGCGCTGAGCGGCCAGCCGTGATGGAAGACGATCGGCTGCGCGTCCTTCGGTCCCCAATCCTTGTAGAAAATCTCGGTGCCATCGCGGGTCGTGATGAAAGGCATGGGGAATGCTCCTGCAAAACAGGTGCCGGCCGGGACAGGGCCGGCGCTGGTTCCAAAACATTGAGTCGGGGAGTCGACTCGGTCGCGAAACGAGGCCGCCCTACTACCCAAGTATGACGGATGCGAGAGCGCGAATCAGAAGTACTTATTTAAGGTCGACGTCGCCCGCGCGAATGACCTCGATCCGACCGTCGTCCAGCTTGAGCCGTAGCGCTCCGTCGGGCTCGAGCCCCGCGAAACTGCCCGTGACTATCTCGTCGGCGCTGACGTGAACGCTAAGCGCGGTCCCTTTGGAATGGGCGCGTTCCTCCCAGGCGCGGACCAAGGCCGCCGGGTCGGCGGAGCGCCACTGCTCCAGCATCCGCGCAAAGCTCGCGGCGAGTAATGGGGCGAAGGCCTTGGGCGCGATCGCCGCGCCAAGGTCCGATGCCTCTCGATTGTCCAGCGACGGCGCGCTTGCGAGGTTCATCCCGAACCCGACTGCGACCCGGTCGCCGCTGCGTTCAAGCAGGATGCCCGCGACCTTCTTGTTATCGAGCAATACGTCGTTGGGCCATTTCAGCATGACGTTCCGGCCCGGGGTGGCGGCATCGATCGCATCGGCAAGGGCGAGCGCGGCCACCATCGACAATGTCTGAGCCGGCGGATCGGCCTTACGCAGGCCGACCAGCGAACTTCCGAAGAAATTCCCCTCGGCCGAGACCCATTGCCGGCCCTGGCGGCCCTTGCCCGCCGATTGTTCGAGCGCAACCAGCCAGTCGCCTTCGATGAAGCCGGTGTCGGCGATCAGGTCGGTATTGGTAGAACCGGTGCTCTCGACAATGCGGATCCGCATCGCGTTAGAACATCGACCCCGCGGCTTTGTTGCTAAGGTCGTTCAGCGTGCCAATCAGGAGGTATCCGAGCGGCGAGACAGCGAGCGCGGCGAGCAGGATTAGCGCGCCCTGGACGGGCTCCCGGACGCGGCCAAACGGCGCCGAAGGCTCATCGAAGTACATCACCTTGATGATGCGCAGATAATAATAGGCGCCCACGACAGTGCCGAGGATGCCGGCGACAGCAAATGGGAAGAGCCCCGCCTTCAGCGCCGCATTGAACACGACCAGCTTCGCCCAAAATCCGAAGAACGGTGGAATGCCGGCCAGGCTGAACATGAAGATGCCAAACGCTGCAGCTAGACCGGGCCGAGTTTGCGACAGTCCGGACAGGCTCTCGATGCTTTCGAGCGGGCGCCCTTCCGCGTCGCGCATCCACAGCACGCACAGGAACGCGCCGAGCGTCATCGGCACGTAGACGGCCATGTAGAATAGGACCGACGACGCACCGGCAACGCCCGCTCCGGCCAGGCCAATCAGCACGAATCCGACATTGTTGATGGAAGAATAGGCTAGCAGCCGCTTGATGTTGGTTTGGCCATAGGCCGCGATCGCCCCAAGGAAGATCGAGGCAAGCGCGGCGAAAATCATGATCTGCCGCCATGCGTCCGTCGCGGGGGCGAGTGCATCAACGCAGACCCGGGTCGCGAGCAGGATGGCGGCAACCTTGGGGGCCGATGCGAAAAAGGCTGTGACCGGCGTCGGCGCGCCTTCGTAGACGTCCGGGGTCCACATGTGGAACGGCACTGCGCTCGCCTTGAAGGCGAGGCCTGCGAGCAGGAAGACGAGGCCGAACAGCATCCCGAGCGACGGCGCCCCGCGCCCGAACGCCGACGCAATACCCGTGAAGTTGGTCGTGCCGGTGAACCCGTAAAGCAGCGATATACCGTAGAGGAGGATGCCGCTCGCAAGGGCGCCAAGGACGAAATATTTGAGGCCGGCCTCGGCCGAGCGCTCGTCGGTCCGGCGGTAGGAGGCGAGGACGTAGGCGGCGAGACTCTGAAGTTCGAGCCCAACGTAAAGCGAGATCAGGCTAGTTGCCGAGACCATCACACTCATGCCTGCCGCGGCAAAGACGATCAGCACCGCATATTCGGATGAGTGCTCGTGGTCATGCTCGAACCAACCATGCGCCGCGATGATCGCGACGGCGGCGGCTGGGAACATGATTGCCTTGCCGAAACTGGCGAACAGGTCGGCCGAGATTAATCCATCGAACACCGGACCGGCATGCGACGGCGCGCCAACGAGCGCGGCCGTAGCGACGAGTAGAAGCAAGACCGCGAGCCAGCTGACCAAGGTCGATCCGCGCCGGCCCGTGAAAGCCGCCAGCATCATCAGGACCGTGCCGCCCAGTGCCAGGATCATTTCCGGCAGGATGGCTGCGAAGCGGGTCATTCGTGGCCTTCCTTCGCATCCACGACCGTCAAAGCCGGCCTGCCTGCGGTCGGGAGGGAGTCGCCCTTTGGAGCGACGCGCTCGACCCGCACCAGCAACCGTCCAATGTCATTGCGCATCGGCTTGAGAAAGCTCTCCGGATAGATGCCCATCCAGAAGACCGCGAGTGCAATCGGCGCCAGCAGCCACCATTCGCGCATGCTAAGGTCCGGCATCGCCGCGGCGTCGGCATTGCGCTGTGTCCCGAAGGCGATCCGCCAATAGAGCAGAAGCATATATGCCGCACCCAGGATGATGCCTGTCGTCGCCACGATCGCTGCCCAGGTCGACGCATGATAGGTCCCGACGAGGCTGAGGAACTCACCGACGAAATTGCTCGTGCCCGGAAGGCCGACGCTGGCCATCGTGAAGACCATGAACAGCAGGGCGTAACCCGGCATGTTGTCGCTAAGCCCGCCATAGCGAGCGATTTCGCGGGTGTGCAGGCGATCGTAGACCACGCCAACGCAGAGGAAGAGCGCGCCAGATACGAGCCCATGGCCCAGCATCACCATCATTGCGCCTTCAATGCCCTGCCGATTGAGCGCGAACAGGCCGAAGGTGACGAACGCCATGTGGGCGACCGACGAATAAGCGATCAGCTTCTTCATGTCGTTCTGCACCAGCGCGACGAGGCTGGTGTAAACGACCGCAATGCCGCTCAGGACAAAGACGAAGGGGACGAAAGTCGCCGACGCGTCCGGGAACATGGGAATCGAGAAACGGATGAAACCGTAGCCGCCCATCTTCAGCAGGACGCCCGCAAGAATGACCGAGCCCGCCGTCGGCGCCTGCACGTGCGCATCCGGCAACCAGGTGTGGACCGGCCACATCGGCATCTTCACCGCGAAGCTGGCGAAGAAAGCAAGCCACAACCACTTCTGCGCTTCGACCGAGAAATTGAACGCCATCAGCTTCGGGATGGACGTCGTATCGGCCGTCTGCGCCATGTAGATCATGGCGATCAGCATCAGGACCGAGCCGAGCAACGTGTAGAGGAAGAATTTGTAGCTCGCCTTGATGCGCTCGACGCCGCCCCAGATGCCGATGATGAGGTACATCGGGATGAGGCCAGCCTCGAAGAAGACGTAGAACAGGAACAGGTCCTGCGCGGCGAACACGCCGAGCATCAGCGCTTCCATCAGCAGGAAGGCCGCCATGTATTCGGGCACACGCTTCTCGATCGAGCGCCAGCTGGCCCCGATGCAGATCGGCATCAGGAAAGCGGTCAGCTGGATCAGGACAAGTGCGATGCCGTCGATGCCGAGCGCCCAGCCCACACCGCCACCTAGCGGGTGATATTCCTGGAACTGCCACTGCGCTCCGTTCGGATCGAACTGCACCCAGAGGTAGATGCTCAAGGCGAGGTCAAGCAACGTGACGATCAGGGCGATCCAGCGCGCAGCGTTCGCGTTGACGAACAAACACAGCGCGCCGGCAAGCAGCGGCAGCGCAATCAGGATGGTGAGCAATGGCAGTCCGGTCACCGGCTCGCCCACCACATCGCCCAGCTCGCCGCGCCGATCAGCCCGAGCAGCATCACCAAAGCGTAGGAATAGAGATAGCCCGACTGGAACCGTGTCGTGATGCGATTGCCAACGCCGACCGCATAGGCCGCGCCGTGCGGGCCGAAGCGGTCGATCGTGCCTTCGTCACCGCCCTTCCAGAAGAGCCGGCCGAGCCACAGCGACGGCCGGACGAACAGGAAGTCGTAAAGCTCGTCGAAATACCATTTATTAAGCACGAAGCGGTGCAGGACCGGGAAGGTCGCGACGAAACGGCCCGCCGCGCTGGGATCGCGGATGTAATTGTTCCAGGCGATCCATAGCCCGAGCAGCATGACGATCGTCGGGGTCAGCTTGACCCACTCCGGAGAGTGGTGAGCGGCTTCAGCGAGTTCCTTGCTGAACGCGACGGCGCCACGCCAATAGTCGGGAGCACGCTCCGCGTCGGTGAAGAAGTTGTGGAAGAACTGGCCGGCGAATACCGCGCCGATCGCCAGCAGCCCGATCGGGACGAGCATTGTCCAACGGCTCTCGTGCGGGCGATAGCCTGCGGTCCCCTCGGGCGGCATGCCCTTCGAATGGCTGCTGTCGCCATGCTCTTCGTCCGGGTGATCGTGATGATCGCCGTGGACGGCATGCTGGATATGCTCCGACGCGGCCCAGCGAGGCTTCCCGAAGAAGGTCAGGAAGATCAACCGCCAGGAATAGAAGCTGGTGAGCAACGCCGCGAACGAGCCGAGCCAGAAGGCGATCGTTCCCGACTGAGAGCCTGCGGCCCAGGAGGATTCAAGGATCGCGTCCTTCGACCAGAAACCGGCAAAGCCGATGCCGGCGACGCCGACGCCGGTGATTGCCAGGGTCCCCGCGACCATCACCCAGAAGGTGAATGGGATCTCCTTCCGAAGCGCGCCATAGTAACGCATGTCCTGCTCGTGGTGCATGGCGTGGATCACGCTGCCTGCACCCAGGAACAGGAGCGCCTTGAAGAAGGCGTGCGTGAAAAGGTGGAACATCGCCGCGCCGTAGGCGCCGACACCCGCCGCGAAGAACATGTAGCCGAGCTGCGAGCAGGTCGAATAAGCGATCACGCGCTTGATGTCGTTCTGCGCCGTGCCGACCGTCGCCGCGAAGATGCAGGTGGCGGCGCCAACGTAGGTCACCACATGCATCGCCGTCGGCGACACGTTGAACATCGGCGACAGGCGGCAGACCATGAACACGCCGGCCGTGACCATCGTCGCGGCGTGGATCAGGGCGCTGACCGGGGTCGGGCCTTCCATCGCGTCCGGCAACCAGGTGTGGAGTCCGAGCTGGGCCGACTTGCCCATCGCGCCCACGAACAACAGCAGGCACAGCAGGGTCATCGTATCGACCCGCATGCCGGCAAAGCCGATGGTCGAACCGGCCATGCCCGGCGCCGCATGCAGGATTGCGGGAATCGAGACGGTGTTGAACACCAGGAACGTCCCGAAAATGCCGAGGCTGAAGCCGAAGTCGCCGACGCGGTTGACGACGAACGCCTTCAGCGCCGCCGCATTGGCCGACGGCTTATGGTACCAGAAGCCGATCAGCAGGTAGGAAGCGAGACCGACGCCTTCCCAGCCGAAGAACATCTGCACCAGGCTGTCGGCGGTCACCAGCATCAGCATCGCGAAGCTGAACAGCGACAGATAAGCGAAGAACCGCGACTGGCCCGGGTCCTCCTCCATGTAGCCCCAGCTGTAGAGGTGGACGAGAGACGATACGCTCGTCACGACCACCAGCATCACCGCAGTGAGGCTGTCGAGACGCAGAGCCCAGTCGACGTTGAGCGCACCGCTCTCGATGAACTTCAGTACTGGGACGACGGTCGGCTGTGCCCCGCCGGCGATATACTGGAAGAAGATCGGCCAGCTCAGCACCGCGCCGATCATGAGCGCGCCGGTGGTGATCACCTTCGCGGCGGCCTTGCCGATCCAGCGGCCGCCGAGTCCGGCGATAATCGCCGCCAGCAGCGGCAGGAAGACGATTGCCTCGAGCGCCATCAGCCGCGCATCCGGTTGACGTCGTCGACCGCGATCGAGCCGCGGCGGCGGAAGAAGATAACGAGGATAGCAAGGCCGATCGCGGCTTCGGCCGCAGCGACGGTCAGGACGAACATCGCCAGCACCTGGCCGGTCAGGTCACCCAGATAGGCCGAGAAAGCGACGAGGTTGATATTCACCGCGAGCAGGATCAGCTCGATCGCCATCAGCATCAGGATGACGTTGCGGCGGTTGAGGAAGATGCCGAGCACGCCGATCGTGAACAGAATCGCGGCGACGGTCAGGTAATGGGTCAGGCCGATCACAGCGACATCCCCTCACCCACGCCTGGGTTGGCGTTGCGGATCGAATCTTCCGGTCGGCGGCGGATCTGGCGCGACACATTGGGAGTCTTCAGGTCGCCGCGGCGGCGGTGAGTCAGGACGATCGCCCCGATCATCGCGACCAGCAGGATCAGGCCCGCGATCTCGAACGGGAAAAGGTAGCGGCTGTAGAGCAGCTGCCCAAGCGCCACGATGTTCGGCGTCGCCGGGGCCTGCGCCAGATGGCCTCCGGCGAGCGCCGGGCCGGTTTTGTACGACATGGTCGCGACCACGATCTCGAACGCGAGCACCAGCGCGATGATGATCCCGAACGGCAGGTTGCGGGTGAAGCCCGAGCGCAGCTGCGCGAAGTCGATGTCGAGCATCATGACGACGAACAGGAACAGCACCGCGACCGCGCCGACGTAGACGATCACCACCAGCATCGCGATGAACTCGGCGCCGAGCAGCAGCATCAGCCCCGCCGCGTTGAAGAAGGCGAGGATCAGCCACAGCACGCTGTGCACCGGGTTGCGCGCGAAGATCACTGCCAGCGCCGGCAGGATCGTAAGCGCCGCGAACAGGTAAAAGGCGATGGAAGCGATCATGCCCTTACCTCGTCATTCCCGCGAAAGCGGGAATCTAGCCCAACAAAAAAGCTGGATCCCCGCTTTCGCGGGGATGACGAAAAGGAGGTCACGGGGAAGCCCTGTTTCACGAAACTGCGCGCCGCCTACCGATACGCTGCATCGGCGGCAAGGTTAGCGGCAATGGCCTGCTCCCACTTATCCCCATTCGCGAGCAATTTGGCCTTGTCGTAGAGCAATTCCTCCCGGGTCTCGGTCGCGAATTCCAGGTTCGGCCCCTCGACGATCGCATCCACCGGGCAGGCTTCCTGGCACAGGCCGCAATAGATGCACTTGACCATGTCGATGTCGTAGCGGGTGGTGCGGCGGCTGCCGTCCTCGCGCGGCTCGGCCTCGATGGTGATCGCCAGCGCCGGGCAGATCGCCTCGCACAATTTGCACGCGATGCAGCGCTCTTCGCCATTGGGATAGCGGCGCAGCACATGCTCACCGCGGAAGCGCGGCGAAGTCGGCGTCTTCTCGAACGGATAGTTGATCGTCGCCTTGGGCTTGAAGAAATACTTCAAAGTCAGCGCGTGAGCGCGGACGAACTCCCACAGCGTAAAGGATTTGAGCCAGTGGATCATGCGTACCTCGTCAGCATCAGCCAGCCCGAAGTGAGCACGACGAACAGGAGCGAAAGCGGCAGGAAGATTTTCCAGCCCAGCCGCATCAGCTGGTCGTAGCGGTAGCGCGGCACGGTCGCTTTCACCCAGCCGAACATGAAGAAGAAGACACTCATCTTAAGCAGCAGCCAGAGGATGCCCGGAATATCGAACCACGGGATCAGGTCGATATTCAACGGCGGCAACCATCCGCCCCAGAACAGGATTGCGTTCAGCGCGCACATCAGGATGACGTTGGCATATTCGCCGAGCCAGAAGAGCGCGAAGCTCATCGACGAATATTCGGTCTGGTGCCCGGCGACGAGCTCGCTCTCCGCCTCGACCAGGTCGAACGGCGTGCGGAACGTCTCCGCCATCGAGCTGATGAAGAACACCACCCACATCGGGAACAGCAAGAGGTTGAACCCATAGGCGTTGACGATGCCGAGGCCGAAACCTCGCTGCTGGACGATAATGCTGCTGAGGTTGAACGTGCCCGAATAGAGCACGACCGTGATTAGCACGAAGCCGATCGACACTTCGTAGCTAACCATTTGCGCGGCCGCCCGGAGCGCCGAGAAGAACGGATATTTGGAGTTGGACGCCCAGCCGGCGACGATCACGCCGTAGACGCCGAGCGAGCTCGCGGCGAGGATGTAGAGCAGGCCGACATTGACGTCCGCGAGCACCACGCCCGCCTGGAACGGCACCACCGCCCACACGATCAGCGCCACCGTGAAGGTGACGATCGGCGCGATCAGGAACAGGCCCTTGTTCGCGCTGGTCGGGATGATGGTCTCTTTCAGGAAAACCTTCAGGCCGTCGGCGAAGCTCTGCAGCAGGCCCCACGGACCGACCACGTTGGGCCCGCGGCGAAGAGCGATGGCGGCCCAGATCTTGCGCTCGGCATAGATGATCATCGCCACCGCAAGCATGAGTGGCAGGGCGATGATCAGGATGCCGATCACCATCGACCAGAACCACGCCCATTCGTAGCTGGCGCCCCAGGATTGGAAGAGCGCGGTCACAGACCCTGCCCTTCTATCCAAACACCGTTCGTGCCGAGCGAAGTCGAGGCGCGCTGGCACGACGGTCTCACATACGCCCCTCGACTACGCTCGGGACGGACGGAAATTATGGCAATCTGCCTCACTCGGCCGCCTCCTTCACTTCCGCGCCCTGCACCAGCTCTTCGGAGCAGCGGCGCATGGTCGGGCTGTTGCGGCAGATCGCGTTGGTCAGGAAGAAGTCGCCGATCGGGTAGCGGATCGCGCCTTCCGCCTTCGCGGCGAGCTTGGGCGGCGACCAGGGCAGTTCAATGAGGCCGTCGCGGCCGAGCTGCGGAAATTCCGCGATCATTACCGAGCGGAGTTGGCCGAAGCTGTCGAAGGGCAGCGCCTTGCCGGCGAGTTCGCTGACCGCGCGCAGGATTGTCCAGTCCTCGCGCGCCTCGCCCGGAGCGAAGGCCGCTTTCTCGCTGCGCTGAACGCGCCCCTCGGTGTTAACGTACGTGCCGTGCTTTTCGGCATAGGCCGCGCCCGGAAGGACGAGGTCCGCTTGGCGTGCCCCGGCATCGCCGTGATGGCCGATGTAGACCTTGAACGCACCGGCGAACTTGTCGGCGGGCATCTCATCCGCGCCGAGCAGGATCACGACTTCCGGCTTAGCTTTCTCGAGGTCGGCGATTCCACCCGGCTGCGCATAGCCGAGGATCAGGCCCGCCATGCGCGACGCCGAGGTATGGACAACGTTGAAGCCGTTCCAGCCGTCCTTGATGAGGCCCAGAGGCTTCACGAGGCCGAGCGCTGCACCGAGCCCGCCGGCAGCCAGCGCGCCCGCGCCGACTAGCACCGCCGGACGCTGCGAGTTGGCGAACGCATCGGTCACCGCCTTGGGCAGGCTGCCGAGCAATTTCAGGTCGTTGCCGATCCATTCGACCGGCATGTCCATGTCGAACTCCGGCCCAACGCCGTAAATCTTCGCGCCCTTGCGCACCGCCTTGCGGATGCGCGTAGCGATCAGCGGCGCTTCCCAGCGGATGTTCGACCCTACGAGCAGCAGCACGTCGGCCTCTTCGATACCCGCGATGGTCGAGTTGAACGCGACCGCGCTCAGCGAGCTGGCGTCATAATTGAGGCCGGTCTGCCGCCCTTCGATTAGGCCCGACCCCTGCCCTTCGAGCAGCTTCTTCGCCGCGTACATTGTCTCGGCGTCGAGCAGGTCACCGGCAATGGCGGCGACCTTGTTGCCGGCCTTTTTCAGCCGCTTGGCGAAAATACCTAACGCGTCCTGCCAGCTTGCTTCCTTCAGCTTGCCCTTCTCGCGCACCCACGGCCGGTCGAGCCGGTTACGGACGAGTGCGTCGACATGGTGCCGTGTCTTGTCGTGGATCCACTCCTCGTTCACGTCCTCGTTGACGCGCGGCAGGATGCGCATGACCTGGCGCTGGCGGACGTCGAAGCGGATGTTCGATCCGACGGCATCCATGACGTCGATGCCCGGGACCCGCCGCAACTCCCACGAGCGCTGTTCGAACAATTGCGGTTTCTGCAGCAGCGCGCCGACCGGGCAGACGTCGGCGAGGTTGCCCGACAGCTCGCCCGACACCGTCCGTTCGAGGTAGCTGGTGATCTGGCTGTCCTCGCCGCGGTACAGCATGCCGATCTCGTCGACGCCCGCGACTTCGCTCGAAAAGCGGATGCAACGCGTGCACTGGATGCAGCGGTTCATCGACGTCTTGATGATCGGCCCGAAATATTTGTCGTCGACGGCGCGCTTGTTCTCTTCGTAGCGCGTGCCGCTGCGGCCATAGGCCATCGCCTGGTCCTGCAAGTCGCACTCGCCGCCCTGGTCGCAGATCGGGCAGTCGAGCGGGTGGTTGATGAGCAGGAACTCCATCACCCCCTCGCGCGCCTTTTTCACCATCGGCGTATCGGTGCGGATGGTCTGCCCATCGGCGGCCGGCAGGGCGCAGCTCGCCTGCGGCTTGGGCGGCCCCGGAGCGACCTCGACCAGGCACATGCGGCAATTGCCGGCGATCGACAGCCGCTCGTGATAGCAGAAGCGCGGGATCTCTTTCCCCGCGAGCTCGCACGCCTGGAGCACGGTCGCGCCCTGCGGAACCTCCAGCTCGACGCCGTCGACGGTGACCTTAGGCATCGTCGCTGTCCTTTTCCTTACGCACGATGCGGTCGATCTGCGTGACTCGCGGCCCGCCTCCGCTCAGCGACAGCAGGATCGCGACAAGCGCACCGATTCCGACCACGATCAGGATGATTTCAGTCCGGGTCATTCTGCGGCCTCCGAAAGAGGCGCTTGTCGTTGATCATATATCGCGATCAGCAGAGCGATCACGATTGCCGTCCCGATCCAAGCGAGGGGATAGAGAACAAGACTCAGGAGTCGATCCAACAAATCCATGCGGAGTTTCGACGTGACATCCGCATAGTCACCCGCTCTCGCGCTTTCGCGATAGGACACCCAGACAGGCAGCACCCATTGCGTCTGCTTTATGAAGTCCAAGCCAGCACCGAAGACGAATATTCTCGGCGACAAGCGGATGAGGCTCTCGAACTTCATTCCGCCGCCTCCAGCATCGTCCGGCCGGCGCGCTCGCCGATGCGGCGCTCTAGCTCGGGGCGGAAGTGGCGGACGAGGCCCTGGATCGGCCAGGCGGCTGCGTCGCCAAGCGCGCAGATAGTGTGGCCCTCCACCTGCTTCGTGACATCCAGGAGCTTGTCGATGTCGGCGACCTCTGCGTCGCCTTCGCAGAGCTTCTCCATCATCCTCCACATCCAGCCAGTGCCTTCGCGGCACGGCGTGCACTGGCCACAGCTCTCGTGCTTGTAGAAGTAGCTGATGCGACTGATCGCCCGGACGATGTCGGTGGACTTGTCCATGACGATCACCGCCGCGGTGCCGAGGCCGCTCCCGAGCGCTTTCAGCCCGTCGAAGTCCATCGGCGCGTCCATGATCTCCTTCGCAGGAACCAACGGCACGGACGACCCGCCCGGGATTACCGCGAGGAGATTGTCCCAGCCGCCGCGGATTCCGCCGCCATGACGGTCGATCAACTCTCGGAAGCTGATGCCCATCGATTCCTCGACGACGCACGGCTTGTTGATGTGGCCCGACAGCTGGAACAGCTTGGTGCCTTCGTTCTTCGGATTGCCGATGCCCGCGAACCATTCGGCCCCGCGCCGAAGGATAGTCGGCACGACCGCGATGCTCTCGACATTGTTGACCGTGGTCGGGCAACCGTAGAGGCCCGCCCCCGCCGGGAACGGCGGCTTCAGCCGCGGCTTGCCCTGCTTGCCTTCAAGGCTTTCGAGCATCGCGGTTTCTTCGCCGCAGATGTAGGCGCCGGCGCCGCGGTGGACGAACAAGTCGAAGTCGTAGCCTGATCCTGCCGCGTTCTTGCCCAGCAATCCGGCCTCATAAGCTTCGGCAACAGCACGGCGTAAAGCCTCGGTTTCGCGGATGAATTCGCCGCGGATGTAGATGTAGCCCGCCCGCGCCCGCATCGCGTAGCCGGCGATCAGCGCGCCCTCGATAAGCTTGTGCGGATCGTGGCGGATGATCTCGCGGTCCTTGCAGCTCCCAGGCTCAGACTCATCGGCGTTGATGACCAGGAAATTGGGTTTACCCGGCTTCGGCTCCTTGGGCATGAAGCCCCACTTCATGCCGGTCGGGAAGCCGGCGCCCCCGCGGCCGCGAAGCCCCGACGCCTTTATCACCTCGATGATCGCGTCCTGGCCGATGGCCATCAGCTTCTTGGTGTTGTCCCAGTCGCCGCGCGCCTGCGCCGCCTTCAGCCACGGCTCCTGGAAACCGTAGACGTTGGTGAAGATGCGGTCCTTGTCCGCCAGAGGCCCGGTATAGCCCATCAGTGCGCCGCCCCGTTCATGACGAAATAGGCGACCGCGATCACGATCAGCGCGATGACGCCGAACTTGATCAGTCCCTTGACGAACTTGAACGCCAGAAAGGCGAGCACGAGCGCGATGACGATGGCGACGATCGTCATTTCAGCCGCCCGCTATCGTTGTTCCGGCCGAGCTTGTTCTGGGCGAACATCACGATGCCGATCGCAATCGCGAGGATGATCGCGATCTTCAGCAGCTTGAGCACGATCCCGATAACGATGATCGCGACGATAACGGCGATGATGACCCCGATCATTGCGCGCCCTCCCCAGCCGTGGCGGTCCACTGGCCGCGATAATCGTAATTGCGCTCGGCCATCTTCTTGAGGCTCGTCGGGCCGCCCTCAGGGCAGCTCGTCTGGCGATCGACCTGCGGGCCGGGCTTGGGATGTTGGCCGGCCGCGAGCGCGTCGAGGATCGCGGTCATGCTCGCCTCGGTCAAATCCTCGTAATTGTCGTCGTTGATCTGGACCATCGGCGCGTTGGCGCAGGCGCCGAGGCATTCGACCTCGGTCAGCGTGAACAGCCCGTCCTCGGTCGTTTTTCCCTTTTTCAGCCCATGCTTATAGCAGGCTGCTAATACGTCGTCGGAGCCTCGCAGCATGCACGGCGTGGTCCCGCACACCTGCACGTGGAAGCGCCCGACGGGGACCATATTGAACATCGTGTAGAAGGTGGCGACCTCAAGCACGCGGACGTAGGCGACGTCGAGTTCCTTGCCGACGAACTCCATCACCGCGATCGGCAGCCAGCCCTGCGTATTCGTCTCCACCCCGACCTGGCGCTGGGCGAGGTCGAGCAGCGGGATCACCGCCGATTGCTGACGCCCTTCCGGATAACGCGCGATGATCTCGCGAGCGAGCTTCGCGTTCGCCTCGGTCCAGGCGAAGCTTTCCCAGCGCGCGCGCTGCTCGGCGCTGTCGACGATGGCGTCAGAGCCGGCCATTAATTGCCGCGCTCCGGCTTACTCGCGACGACGGGCGGCGGAGCAGCGCAATTTCCGCCCGCGAATGCACGAGCCTTGTAGGCCCGAATCAACTTAACTCGGTCCGACAAACCCAGTTTGACTTGATAAGCGTCGTAGAAGCACGGATCCGTGGTCTTCTTGCTCGGGCAAGACAGACTCAGATCGCCCCAAGCCTCTCCGGCTTTGCATCCTGCCGTAAGTTCGCGAAACTGCGCGTAGCTGTACGATACTGCAGGTTCGAGCGCGCGATTGGAGTCCGATACGCTTACCGCGCCCGTCACATCTGCAATGCTATCCAGGATTTTGGGGTCCGTTTGGTTGTATGCCTTAATCACGTCCGCCAAAGTCAGGCTTGGAGATGCCAACGCCGGACTTCCAGCTAATGCGAGCGCAAAGACAGGGATTCTACGCCTCACCGGTCCACCTCCCCGAACACGACGTCGATCGCCGACAGGATCGCGGTGGTGTCGGCCAGCATGTGGCCCTTCATCATGAAGTCCATCGCCTGCAGGTGCGAGAAGCCCGTGGGACGGATCTTGCAGCGGTAGGGCCGATTGGTGCCGTCGGCGACGAGATAGACGCCGAACTCGCCCTTTGGGCTCTCCGTCGCGACGTAAACTTCGCCCGCGGGCACGTGATAGCCCTCGGTGTAGAGCTTGAAGTGGTGGATGAGGGCTTCCATCGAGGTCTTCATCTCGGCCCGCGGCGGCGGGAAGACTTTGCGGTCCTCGCTCCCGACCGGGCCTTTGGGCATGTCGCGCAGGCACTGGCGCATGATCCGCGCCGACTGCCGCACTTCCTCCACCCGGACCATGAAGCGGTCGTAGCAGTCGCCGCGCGTGCCCACCGGGATATCGAACTCCATGCGGTCATAGACTTCGTACGGCTGCGATCGGCGAATGTCCCAGGGGATTCCGGCGGCGCGGATCATCGGGCCGGAGAAGCCCCAGGCGATCGCGTCTTCCTTGCCGACCGTGCCGATATCGACATTCCGCTGCTTGAAGATGCGGTTGTCGGCGACCAGGCTGATCGCGTCCTCGAACAGGTGGAACCGGTGGTCGAGCCAGTCCTGCAGGTCCGCCAGCATCTTCTCCGTGAGGTCGTAGCGGACGCCGCCGACGCGGAAGTAATTGGCGTGCATCCGCGCTCCGGACGCCCGCTCGTAGAATTGCAGCGTGTCCTCGCGCACTTCGAACAGCCACAGGTTTGGCGTCATGGCGCCAACATCCATGATGTGGCTGCCAAGGTTCAGCATGTGGTTGGAAATGCGGGTCAATTCCGCCATCAACGTGCGGATGTACTGGGCTCGAAGCGGGATCTCGAGGCCCATCAGTTTCTCAACCGCGAGCACGAAGCTGTGCTCCATGCACATCGGCGAACAGTAATCGAGCCGGTCGAAATACGGCAGCGCCTGGGCGTAGGTCTTGTACTCGATCAGCTTCTCGGTGCCGCGGTGAAGCAGCCCCACGTGGGGGTCGACGCGCTCGACGATCTCGCCATCGAGCTCCATGATCAGCCGGAGGACGCCGTGCGCCGCCGGGTGCTGCGGGCCGAAGTTGATCGTGTAATTGCTGATCGCCTCGTCGCCCGGATCGCGCGGATGGCCAAGGTCCTCACCAGTGCCGCCGGAACCGACGCTGACTTCGACCCTGCGCGGCGCCCTGGTGGGCGCGGCTTCGTCGAACAGATCTGGAGTGCGGGTATCGCTCATGCCGCACCCTTGGGCTTACGCGGCGCGCGCGGCTTCTTGCTAACCTCGCCGGCAGCCTTGGCGGCACGTGGCTTGCGCGCTTCCTTAGTCGCCTGGACGTCGGCCGGCTTGCCCGCACCGGTGTCGGACGGCTTTTCAGTAACCTTCGGCGTTCCGGCCGTGGTTTTCGGGTTCTCGCCCTTCGGCGCGTTGGGCGCCGGGGCTGGTGACGGAGCGCCGGCGGCCTGCGCCGTCGCCTTCTCGTCGCCTGGAAGTACGTACTCGGGCCCTTCCCACGGCATCAGGAAATCGAAGGTGCGGAAATCCTGCGGCAGCGCCACCGGCTCATAGACCACGCGCTTCTCGGCTTCGGAGTAGCGCAGCTCTACATGTCCCGTCAGCGGAAAGTCCTTGCGCTGCGGATAGCCCTCGAAGCCGTAATCGGTGAGAATCCGCCGCAGGTCCGAATTGCCGGAGAAGCCGACACCGTACATGTCGAAGACTTCGCGCTCGAGCCAGCCGGCGACGGGCCAGAGCCCGGTGACGCTCGGCACCGGCGTTTGCTCGTCGGTCGCGACCTTGACCTGGATGCGCCGGTTCTTGGTTAGCGACAGCAGGCAATAGACGACCTCGAACCGCTCGGAGCGGTCCGGATAATCGACCCCCGCGATCTCCATCAACTGCTGATATTCCAGCCCAGGAGTATCGCGCAGCAGCTTGAGCGCATTGGCGATTTCATCACGCTGGACCGTCAGGACGATCTCGCCGACATGGTCCTTGGTATCCAGCAATGCGGCGCCAAGCGCCTTCTTCGCGGCGTCGATGACACCATCGTTCGACGCCGTCTTCGGCACGTGCGGAGCGAGCTTAACGGCCATTACCGCTCGATCGTCCCTTCGCGGCGGATCTTCCGCTGGAGCTGGAGGATTCCATACAGCAGGGCTTCCGCAGTCGGCGGGCAGCCAGGAACATAGATATCAACCGGGACGATGCGGTCGCAGCCGCGGACAACCGAATAACTGTAATGGTAATAGCCGCCGCCATTGGCGCAGCTACCCATCGAGATGACGTAGCGCGGCTCGCTCATCTGGTCGTAGACGCGGCGAAGCGCCGGAGCCATCTTGTTGCACAGCGTCCCGGCGACGATCATCACGTCCGACTGACGGGGGCTCGCACGCGGCGCAGCGCCAAATCTTTCAAGATCATAGCGCGGCATGTTCACGTGGATCATTTCGACCGCGCAGCAGGCGAGCCCGAAGGTCATCCACCACAGCGAGCCGGTCCGCGCCCAGGTGAACAGATCCTCGGCGGTCGTAACCATGAACCCCTTCTCGTCGAGGTTTCGCCGCAGCTCTTCCAAATGCTTCTTGTCGATATCGCCGGGAACGAGGCCGGCCAGGCGCGCCAGCTCCTCTTCGCTCGGCATCGGGTCTTCGTTGGGGCGGAGCATCACTCCCATTCGAGCGCTCCCTTCTTCCACGCATAAGCGAGGCCAAGGCCAAGCTCGATCAGGAAGCCGACCATCGCCACCCACCCGGTCCAGCGCGTGAAGTTCAGGCTGACTGCCCACGGGAACAGGAAGGCCGCCTCGAGGTCGAACACGATGAACAGGATCGCGACCAGGTAGAAGCGAACATCGAATTCGGCCCGCGCGTCCTCGAATGCTGGGAAGCCGCACTCATATTCCGAAAGCTTGGCCGGATCCGGCTTATGCGAGCCGGTCAGCCGGGAGACGATCATGGGCAGCACAACAAAGCCCGCGGAAAGCCCGAGAGCGATGATGAGGAACAGCAGGATCGGCAGGTAGCCTGCGGCGACGCTTGCCAAGGGAAAAACTCCGA
>Ga0268266_10000135_pt1 | contig 141959 bp, 113 predicted proteins | sample KBSS13metaG_FD_190356 | JGI IMG/M metagenome (GOLD analysis project Ga0268266, IMG submission 190356) | Switchgrass rhizosphere microbial communities from Kellogg Biological Station, Michigan, USA - KBS S1-3 metaG (SPAdes) (version 2) | ecosystem: Host-associated > Plants > Roots >...
AGGTGCCCAAATGACGGCCCCATCACGAACGACGTAATGCGAGAGACAAGCTAAGTTCCAGTTACCCACGGACGGGTCTAGCGTCGGCTTTTCGTCTGAGCCGCTAAGGGTCCATTCCCAATCGTTTGGCCACTATCTCGTACATCGCAGTGGTGCGACCGGACTATTGGAATGTGGTCAGTCTGAGGTTCTTGGCGCGACTAATGACAGGAACCGGAAACTCCTGGAGCAGGATGCCGACCTCTTCGCCTCGTACCTCTTGATGCCGCTCGACGACTTTCGCTCTCAATTCATCGGACAGCGAATGACCCTCGAATTGCTGCAACATTGCGCAGAACGTTACCAAGTCTCGTCGACTGCCGCTGCTTTGAAATGGCTTGAATGCACGGAAAATTGCGCTGTCCTCGTGGTCGCGACCAATGGCTTTGTATTGTGGTGCATGAGAAGCAAGCGAGCCGCTCGCTCGCGCTTGTTTTATCCTTCCGGCATGCCGCTGCCGCCACGTTCGCTTGCGGCCCAGCCACAACTGGCACTTAAGGCACCCTCCGAAGGACTTGAACTACCCGCTGGGGTTTGGAGCAGCACCGGCCACTGTCGAGAAATGGCGATCTTCGCCGACCGATACGAAATGACGATCTCGCTCATCGAGTTCTACGATCTGACGCCGCCGTGGTTCGAAGATGAAGAACCAATTGAGGACGCCTTCGACCGCTTCACAAAAGTTTCGTCACGGGAGTAAATCCCGTGACGTCGATCCGGTCGCTTCGGGCCGGTCGGCCGAGCGAAAGTCGTCTCTACGCGCTGCCTCCCGATTGCTGCGCAATCGTTCACCTGCGCTCGGCACTTCGTGCTGTCCTACAGCCCCTTCAATGAGATAGCTGGACAGTCTTCTTCAACGAGGACCAATGGCAACCGATCCCAAGCTCCCCATCCCGTTCGATCCCGTGCCCGTCCGCCATAGCGGCTGGACCGTCGAGCGGCAGTTCGCCTTCGTCGAGAAGCTCGCCGACACCGGCAGCATCGCCGCCGCAGCCAGGGTGACAAAGTGGAGGAAGTGGAGGAAGACCCCGTTTCACTCGCGTGCCGTGTAACTTTGGCAACTTTGCAAACATTGCGCGCTTCCGGACGCTCGCTCGCGCGGCTCGTCACTGTGAACATTGGGAACATTCGCGCCGCGCAGCGCGAGCTCAAACCCCGGTCGCGGCGAACGTATGGCCGTCGGGGTCAAGATCGCGGAGGTCGCGGCCGCGCGTTTCCTTGCCGAACCAGGCGACGAGGATCAGCGCGCCGATCGTGGGCACGATGATGATCAGCGACACGACGTCGAGCGCCGGGACCAGCGCCAGGATCGCGAGGAACTGGGCCAGCATTCCGCCGGCCTTGGTGCAGGCCGCAACCGTGCCGGTCGTCCGGCCGCGGATGCGCAGCGGGAAGCTCTCCGCTGCGTACGGCAAAAGCATGGCGATCAGCGCGTTGGTGCCGATGATCAGCAGCGCGACGGGCAGCACGGGGCTTCCGGTGCCGGTGAACTCGAGCCAGAGGACTCCGGCCAGCCCCGCCAGCGACACCGCCAGCGAGGCGGTCACCGACCATTTCGTGCTCCAGCGGCTGTAGAGGTAGGCGACGATGAACACCGTCGGGAACGCGATCAGCGCGGATTCGGCGAGCAGCTTGCTCGACACCGCCATGCTGTACCCGCGCGCGACGAGGTCGGTCGGCAGCCACAGCAGCAGGCCGAAGTTGATGAGGCCGTAGCAGATGGCCGCAAGGCTGAGCGCGAAGAGCTTGCCCGCGAACGCCTTGCCGGTGAGCGCAACCGACGGGCCGCGAGCCAGCGCGACTTCCTCGGCATGGGTCGTCCGCCGTGCCTTGGAACCGAAGCGCTCCATGATCCGCCGCGCCTCTTCCCGCCGCCCCCGCGCTAGCAGGAACTTCGCGGACTCCGGAATGAACGCGCCGAGCAGGACGAGCGAGAGACCGGTGGGAAGGTTGAGCAGCCACAGGATCCGCCACCCGAACTCCGGCTGCAGCAGCGCCGACAGCCCGCTCGCCGCGAAATATCCGCCGACCGCGCCCAGCCCGCCGACCAGCACCAGCGCCCAGCCGCGATGCTTGCTCGGCATCATCTCGGCGAGGAGGGCGTAGGTGACGGGGAGCATCCCGCCCGCCGCCGCGCCCATCATGAAGCACATGCCGATGTTCCATGCGAGCGACGGCATCGCGCCGCAGATCGAGGTGCCGACGAACATCACCGCTGACAGCAGGATCGACGCCTTCCGCCCGTAGACGTCGGCGATATAGCCCCACAGCACCGACCCCACGACAGTGCCGCAAAGAGCAAAGAAAGGCACCAGCGATGCCGTCGACTTCGCCACCTGATACTCCTTCACCATGCCCGGAATGGTGAACCCAAGGCTGGCGGGCTTCATCACGTCGATGATCAGCGCGATCACCAGCACCGCCATCAATTTCCAGTGCGCGGCGGACAGCGGCGCATCCTCGGGCGGCGAGACGACAATCTCCTGCGACTGCGACAAGATGCCGGAGATGTTCCGCGGCAGCAGGCCATAAGCCGCGATCGCAACCCCGCCAACGATCGCGACCATGCCGACGACCATGTCCCAGCCCATCGGCATCCCGTAGAGCTGGAAATGGTTCATCCGCCCCATCCAGAACATCGGCGCATGAAGCAGCACACCGATGGTCACCAGGATGACGCCAAGGATGAAGGCCCACAGCCCGCGGCGGTCGGCCAATGTCGAAGAAGCGCTACTCGTTACCATTCCCTGGCCATAGAGGTTGCCCGCGCAGGATTGCAACAATGTCGGGTAGGCGACACAACCGATCGTTATTCCGAGAGTCAGTGCCATCTGCATCTCGCGCGACGCTCGCCCTCGGCTTTCGGCGGCGCCATCGGAGAGTACGCCAGGGCGTAGCTCATCTCGATCTGAAGAAGCGAGTTCCAACCGTGCCCGGCAAATTAACGCGCTGCGCTGCCCCCAAGTAGAGCTTCTCTCATACGATCCAGTCAGGGTGCAGCGGTTGGGTATGCCAAGTATCGCCGAGTGAGTAGTGGGCGAGGCTCTTATTGCTGGCGAAGGCACCGGAGGGGAGGCCGAGCCAGTCGATGAGGTTGCCGGCATCGTCGCGGAGCAGCAGGTCATCGCGGCCATCACCATTATAGTCGCCGATGGCGTCGACGTGCCACGTCGATCCCAGCGCATAGTTGGCGTTGGTGGCATTGCCGACGAACGAGCCATTGGCCTGGCCCAGCCAGTCGGTCAGCGCACCATCGTCACGGCGCAATAGGAGGTCGTCGCGGCCATCGCCGTTGAAGTCACCGGTGCCCACGACATGCCACGCAACATCGAGATTGTAGGTCCCTGCCTTGTTGCTCGCAAAAGAACCATCCGCCTGACCCAGCCATTGGGTCATCAGACCGCTCGCCTGGCGAAGCATGAGATCGGCTCGGCCATCGCCGTTGAAGTCGCCAGTGCCTACGACCTTCCAGGCCGGATCGAGGTTATATGCCTTGTTGCTCACGAAGGCGCCGTTCGACTGTCCCAGCCATTCGACTAGCGTGCCGCTGTCATTGCGCAGGATGAGGTCATCACGGCCGTCGCCATTGAAATCCCCAGTGCCAATTGTGTGCCAGCCAAGGTCCAGATTGTATGACTTGTTGCTTGCAAAGGTGCCGTTCGCCTGCCCCAGCCACTCCGCCAGCGTGCCGCTGTCGTTGCGCAGCAGAAGATCGTCGCGCCCGTCGCCGTTGAAGTCGCCGGTATTGACCACATGCCAAGTAACATCGAGCCGATAGGAGGCGGTTCCCTGGTTGCTGACGAATGTCCCATTACCTTGACCCAGCCAGTTGGTCAGGAGCCCGCCGTCATGGCGCAGCAGCACGTCACTCTTGCCATCGCCGTTGAAATCGTTGGCCGGATCATGCTTCCGCATCGTCAGCTCAACGCCGCCGCTCGCGACAGCAGACGCGACCATGTTCATTCCCGCCGGTATATTGCTCAGGGTCACTGAACCGCCGGTAAAGCTCAGTTTGTTTCCGACCAGGCTGTAGGTGAAGCCGGCAAGGGTGGCGTTCGAGATAATGATCCTGTCGCCGACCCCGAAGTCGTTGATCGTATCACCGTTCAAGCCCGCCGCCGTGTCGACGAAGGAATCATTGCCACCGCCGCCGGCAAGGATGTCGGCACCGCCGCGCCCGGTGATCACGTTATCGCCGCCGTTGCCGGTCAACGTGTCGGCGAACGATGAGCCGCTGAGGTTCTCGAAGTTGAATAGCGTGTCGCTGCCCGCGCCAACCGTGTTCTGCGCAACAGCAATACCCAAGTTGACGGTCACTCCGGCGGTCGCGCTGGTATACGACACGGTGTCGATCCCCGCACCGCCGTTCAACGTGTCATTGCCGGCACCGCCCTCGATAACGTTGGCGCCCGAATTACCTGTCAGCTTGTCCGCAAAAGACGAGCCAATCAGATTCTCGATCGAATTGAAGGCGTCGGTGGCCAATCCGGCATTGTAGGTTGCAGTGCCAGTCGAAAGATTGGCGGTCACAGCCGCAGTGACTCCGACGGAATAGTCGGCCGTATCTACACCCGATCCACCGTTCAGAGTATTGCTGCCCGACCCGCCACTGAGACGATCGTTGCCGCTTCCACCATTCAGCGTGTCATTGCCGCCATTGCCTTGCAGCCAATTAGCAGCGTCGTTGCCGATCAACGTATCATTGCCAGAGCCACCAATAGCGTTTTCAATAATGGTGCCGCGGGCAATTGACACATTGCCGATGTTCGACCCGACATTCGAGAACGTTTCCGGATTGAGATTGATCGTCTGGTTTGCGCTGAAACCTGAATAATCGAGCGTATCGATGCCGCCACTGTCGACAATCGTATAGGCCACGTCGCTGAATTGGGTGGCGTCAAAGACGGCCCGACCCGCGTTCGAATTAAAGCCGTAGGTCGTGTTGCCGGCGCGGGTGGTAGTCGAGAGCCCGTAAAGGGTCTGCATCGCCACGATATCGGCCATCATTGGCGTGACAGCGAAATCTTCGCTGAAGCCCTGACCAGCAAAATACGTATTATCGTGCTGGCTGAAATACGACATGACCGACGTCGCCCAGGAGTCATTCTGGAAGTTCGAATCGTACGGATAGTTGGCGGTGTCGTTGTAATTGCCTTCGTGACCTAGTCCGAGCGCGTGACCGATCTCGTGAACGAAGGTCTGGAAGCTGTAACTGTTGAGAGTTGTGCCGTAATCCGTCAGCCACTGCGTTGAGATGTTGACGATCGACGAGTCTATGATGCCATTCGCCCAATTCGAATTCGTATAGGCGCCGACGTCGTCATCATTGATGACGATCTGCCCGCCCGTGGTCACCTCACTGAAATGGACGCCGATGACGTCGGTCCAAAGATCGAACGCCGCTCGAGCGAGCGTTTGGCCCGCAGGTGTGAGCCCGCTAATGTTGACGGTAATCGTGCCGCCTTGGGTGACGTCGAAATGATGATGATCGCCGCCCCAGTAACCGTTCACCAGCTGGTCGGCGAGCTGATCAACCGTAGCCAACGGCGGTGGCGTATACGTGCTCACAACGACTTGGTAGGTGCCTGCATAAGCGTCTGAAAATGCGCCAACATCAATGTAATAAACGCCGGAGTAAGTAGCGCTGAACGAAAGTTTCGAGTCACGAATGACACCCGACGAGATATCGTCATTTTCATAGACAAGCGCGCCGGCGGAATTGCGCACTATCAAGTATGGATCTTCGAGCGTGACGCCATTGATCTGGATGGTGATCGCCTGGCCGGCGGTCAAATTTATCTTGTACCAATCGTGATCGCCAACCACTTCGAGATCGCCGTTGGTGGTGCTTCCCACCGTGACCGTAGCGGTCGTCGTGTTATCGCCAGGAACATCAACCAACTTACGAACTCCCCCGAATTAGGACGCCGCAGCTTGCGCGACCTTACTGGCGATCGATTGCGCAAAGCGCTCCATCGACCGCGGATTGAGATTGCGATCCATGACCGCGAACTTCTGTTCTGGTAGTCCCTTCCCGTCGACGACCAGCATCGCCGCGAGCATGGAAGGCGTCAACACCCGCACCTCGACGGCAACCTGGGCGTTCGGCGCCTCCTTCGCCACCGCGGCGCGGATCGCGGTGCAAAGTGCATCAGAATCACCCGCTTCCGCAGGCAGTTTTTCGCCGCCGACGACTGTGCATTTGAAATTACCCGAGGCGGCTGCCGTCATCGCACGCGCACCCGTTGCCGCGGCGACAGCCCCCGCGGCCAGCATCGTTGCTGCGAATCTGTCCCACCCCATTCCATAGGCCTACGAATGGCTAGCTTAACCAAACCTAACCGTCACTCAAGAACGGATTATTTTCCAGCGGTTTAGTGAGCATGTCCCAAATTGGGCTGGTCAGGGGCGCCCGGCAATGGCAACTCGCCGGCCATGGCGGACGACGGTCAGGAAATGTGGGGGAGCAGGTTCGGCGGCAAGCCCACCGAACTGATGCAACAGATCAACGCCTCGATCCGCTTCGACAAGCGGTTGTGGCGCGAAGACATCTCCGCTTCGAAGGCGCATGCCGAAATGCTGCGCGATGAGGGGATCATTTCGGGCCCTGACGCGGCCACGATCGTCCAGGGCCTCGATCAGATAGCCATAGAGTTTGAACGCGACGGTGTTCCTGAGCGCGTCGAGCTCGAAGACATCCACATGACCGTGGAAAGCCGTCTCACCGAATTGATCGGCGAAGCCGCGGGTCGGTTGCATACTGCCCGGTCGCGCAATGATCAGGTTGCGACTGATTTCCGACTGTGGGTACGGACCGCCTGCGACGAGGCCCTCGAAGCGATCCGCGGGCTTCAGAGTGTGCTTGTCACCCGTGCTGAAGAGCAAGTTGAATCCGTCATGCCCGGCTACACCCACCTGCAGGTGGCGCAACCGGTCACGCTCGGCCACCATTTGATGGCGTATTACGAAATGCTTCGGCGCGACTATTCGCGCTTTGCCGACGCGCGGGAGCGAATGAACAAGTGCCCCCTCGGCAGCGCGGCGCTAGCGGGCACTGGCTTTCCAATCGATCGCGATCGGACGGCCGACGCGCTCGGCTTCGACCGGCCGACGGCCAACAGCCTCGATAGCGTGTCCGACCGCGACTTCGCGCTCGATTATTTGTCCGCCGCTGCGCAATGCTCGCTGCACCTTTCGCGGCTCGCGGAGGAACTGATCATTTGGGCGAGCCCGCAATTCGGCTTCGTGAAGCTGTCTGACGATTATTCGACCGGTTCGTCGATCATGCCGCAGAAGCGCAATCCCGATGCGGCGGAACTGGTGCGCGGACATAGTGGCCGCATCATGGGGGCACTTACCTCGCTCATGGCAACGATGAAGGGCCTGCCGCTCGCTTATTCGAAGGACATGCAGGACGACAAGGAGCCGGTGTTCGAGGCCCGCGACTTGCTGATCCTGTCGCTACAGGCGCTGGCCGGGATGGTTGAGACAGTGACCTTCGTTCCCGAGCGGATGCGCGAGGCGGCGGCGACTGGGTATTCGACCGCAACGGATCTCGCCGACTGGCTAGTGCGTGAAGCTGCCGTCCCGTTCCGCGAGGCGCATCACATAACGGGGCGCGCCGTAAAGGCCGCGGAAGAGCGCGGCGTCCAACTGTCGGAGTTGCCGCTCGACGAACTGAAGGCCATCGACGAGCGCATCGATGAGCGGGTCTTCGACGTGCTCAGTGTCGACGCATCGGTGCGCAGCCGGACGAGCTATGGCGGCACCGCGCCCGAGCGCGTCCGTGAGCAGATCGCGAAGGCGAAAGAGCTAGGCTTTTAGCTTCCGCTGGCGCTGCGCCAGCGTGCGCAGGCGCAGGGCATTCAACCGGATGAATCCGGCGGCGTCGCGGTGGTCGTAACTGCCGCTGCCTTCCTCGAACGTGACGAGGTCCTGGTCGTAGAGCGACTCCGCGCTCTCGCGGCCGACGACCGTCGCATTGCCCTTGTAGAGCTTCAGCGTGACCCGGCCGGAGACATGCTCCTGGCTCTTGTCGATCGCAGCCTGGAGCATCTCGCGTTCCGGCGCGAACCAGAAGCCGTTGTAGATCAGGCTCGCGTAGCGCGGCATCAGTTCGTCCTTGAGGTGCATGGCGCCGCCATCGAGCGTGATGCTCTCGATTCCGCGGTGTGCCGCGAGCAGGATCGTGCCACCGGGAGTCTCGTAGACGCCGCGCGACTTCATGCCGACGAAGCGATTTTCGACAAGGTCGAGCCGGCCGATGCCATTGTCGTGACCGAGCTGGTTGAGCTTGGTCAGCAGTTCCGCCGGCGACAGTTTCTGGCCGTCGATCGCGGCCGCGTCGCCCTTCTCGAAATCGATGGTGATCGTCGTCGCCTTGTCCGGCGCGTCCTCGGGCGAAATGGTGCGCTGGTGGACATATTCGGGAGCATCAACCGACGGATCCTCGAGGACCTTCCCTTCGGATGACGAATGAAGCAGGTTGGCATCAACCGAGAACGGCGCCTCGCCGCGCTTGTCCTTGGCGATGGGGATCTGGTGCTTCTCCGCAAAGTCGAGGAGTTGCTCGCGGCTCTGGAATTCCCATTCGCGCCACGGAGCGATGACCTTGATGTCTGGCTCGAGTGCATAATAGCCAAGCTCGAACCGAACCTGGTCGTTGCCCTTGCCAGTCGCGCCGTGACAGACGGCGTCAGCACCGACCTCACGTGCGATCTCGATCTGGCGCTTCGCGATCAGTGGCCGGGCGATCGAGGTGCCGAGCAAATAGTCGCCTTCGTATTGGGTGTTGGCGTGGAACATCGGGAAGACGAAGTCGCGCACGAATTCCTCGCGCAAATCCTCGATGAAAATGTTGCCGGGCTTCACGCCAAGCATCTCGGCCTTGCGCCGCGCCGGCTCGACTTCCTCGCCCTGACCTAGGTCGGCGGTGAACGTCACCACCTCCGCATCATATTCGGTCTGCAGCCACTTGAGGATGATCGAGGTGTCGAGCCCACCGGAGTAAGCGAGCACGACCTTCATTTTCTTGTTCGTCATTATTCCCGTTCCAGCATCCAAAGCATGGCGCCGCGCGCCGTGTGCATCCGGTTTTCGGCCTGCTGCCACACCGCCGAGCGTGGGCCGTCGATCACGTCTGCAGTGACCTCTTGGCCGCGATGGGCCGGAAGGCAATGGAGGAAGCGCGCATTGGGCGCGCGATCCATCAGGGCTTCGTTGACTTGGTAAGGCCTAAGCGCGGCGAGCTTGTCGTCGCAATGCTCATCGCCCATCGACGTCCAGACGTCGGCGTAGACAATGTCGGCGTCGTCGACCGCTTCGGCGGGATCGACGACCTGGTGGATGCCTTCGTTCTCGAAGCCATAACCTTGCGGGCTGGCAATGACGAATTGAGCGCCGAGCAATGCGCACCCTTCGGCGAGCGAGCGAGCGACGTTGTGAGCCTCACCGACGAAAGCGATCTTCGTCCCCTCGATCTGGCCCACCAATTGCTCGATCGTCAGCAGATCCGCCAGCGCCTGCAGAGGGTGGTCGGTCGCCGACAGCATGTTCAGCACCGGCGCGGCGTTCACCACTGCCATCTGCTCCAGTAACGCATGATCGAACACGCGCGCGGCGATGATCGAGTGATAGCAAGCTAACGTTCGAGTCACGTCCTCGACGCTCTCCCGTTTGCCAATGCCAAGCTCGGCCTGCTGCAGGTAAACTGGATGGCCGCCAAGCTGGCTCGCAGCCATCTCCATCGAGTTGCGGGTCCGGGCGCTGGGCTTTTCGAAATAGAGCGCAACGCCTTTGTCCTGGAGCACGCGCGGCGCCGGCTGCTTCGACAGGTCGAGCATGGCGCGTAGGTCGGCGGCTGAGAGGTCGCGGATGGCGAGGAGGTGCTTCACCAGCTCGCCTCCTTCTTGACCATCGTCCCGACGCCGTGATCGGTCAGCAGCTCGATCAAGAGCGAGTGATGCACCCGGCCGTCGATGATGTGCGCGAACTTGACGCCCTGGTCCACCGCGTCGGCGCAGGCCTTGAGCTTCGGGATCATGCCCTTGCCGACGCTCTCGTGAGCGATGCGTTCGCGCAGCTCCGCCGAGGTCAGGCGATGGACCAAAGTGCTCTCGTCCTTGGGGTCCTCGAGCAGGCCGGGGACCGCGGTCAGGTAGACGATCTTCTCGGCCTGCATCGCCACCGCGATTGCTCGCGCCGCCTCATCGGCATTGACGTTGTACGGCTGGCCATCGGCATCCGCGCCGACGGTCGAGATGACTGGAGTGAGGCCATCGTTGAGGAGCCGGTGGATCAGCTCAGCGCGGACGGCGGTGACATTGCCAACGAAACCGAGCGATGGGTCAGCCGGAGTCACCGTCAGCAGGCCCGCATCCTCGCCCGACACGCCCACGGCGACCGGCTCGTCGCCCGCCTGGCTGTTGATGGTGGCGACGAGGTCGCGGTTGATCTTTCCGACCAGCACCATCCGCACGATTTCGAGCGTCTCTTCGTCGGTGACGCGAAGGCCGTCCCGAAACTCGGGCTCCTTGCCGACGCGGCGAAGCATGGTGTCGACCTGCGGGCCGCCGCCGTGGACGAGCACGCAGCGGACGCCGACGCTGCGAAGCAACAGCACGTCCTGCGCCAGAGCGAGGTCGGACTCCTTGTCGATCGCCGCGCCTCCCAGCTTCACCACGACGGACTTTCCGGCGAACTGGCGGATGTAAGGCAGAGCCTCGACGAGAACGGTCGCGATTTCGGACGGAAGAAGGACGATCTTCATGACGTCGCCGCATTTTCCTTGATGTACCCAGGTCCGAGGTCGACCGAGACGGCGCGGCCTTCCCCCGAGCCGATTCCGAGGTCGATTAGGATGTCGATCTCCGTCCCCTGCATGTGGGCGCGGACCGCCTCCGCATCGTGCGGAATTTCGACGCCCGCCTGGGCGACTTTCACGCCACCGTAGCTGACCGCGGACGTCAGCGTGTCGAACTCGGCGCCGCATGAGCCGGCTTCGGCGAGCAGTCGTCCCCAATAGGGGTCGGCGCCGTACCAGCTGCACTTAATGAGATTGTTGTTGCCAATCGAGCGAGCGACCAGCCGAGCCTCTGCATCGCTCGCCGCTCCAACCACGCGTACCACCACCAGCTTCGTCATGCCTTCGGCGTCGCGCGCCATCATCAGCATCAATTCCTCGCAAACCTGGCGAACGTCATCCTCGAACGCGGCGAGATCGGCGGGACGTCCTCTGCGACCGCTGGCGAAAAGCATGACGGTGTCGTTGGTCGACGTCGCGCCATCGGTGATGAGCTCGTTGAACGTTGCGTCCGTCGCTCGCTGGAGGATCGGCTTGAGTTCGCCCGGTGTCAGCTCGGCATCGGTCGTAAGGAAGGCCAGCATTGTCGCCATATTGGGCGCGAGCATCCCGCAGCCTTTGGCCATCCCGCCCACCGTATAGTCGCCGCGCCGGGTCGCGGCTTCCTTTGGCCGCGTGTCAGTGGTCAGGATTCCCTTGGCCGCATCGCGATGGCCGTCGCGGCTGAGCGAAGCGCCCAGAATCGGAATCGCCGCGAGGATTCGCCGCATCGGCAGGCGAAAGCCGATCAGGCCGGTCGAACAGACGAGCACGTCGCGAGGATCGCAGCCGACCGCCTTGGCTGCCTGGCTGCACATCGTTTCCGCATCCTCCCGGCCCTTTGCGCCGGTTCCAGCGTTGGCGTTGCCGCTGTTCACGATCACTCCGCTGGCCATGCCGCCCGAAACGTTGAGCCGTTCCAGGCTGGCATCGACCGGCGGTGCGCGAAACTTGTTGAGCGTGAATACGGCTGCGGTGGGCACCGGGCGTCCATCGTCGGTCGCGAGAAGGCTGGTGTCGCGCCGGCCGCCGGTCTTGATCCCGGCTGCGTATCCGGCAGCTACGAACCCTTCTGCTGCGGTGACGCTCACGGATAGACTCCAACCGGGGTCAGGCCTGCGGTTTCTTCAAAACCCAACATCAAATTCGCGCACTGGATCATCTGGCCGGCGGCACCCTTTCCAAGATTGTCGATTGCCGAGAGAGCAAGGACCCGCCCGGTCCGCTCGTCGTAACGGGCAGTGAGCTGGCAACCGTTCGACCCGGCGACCCATTTGGTCGCGGGCGGATCAGCGGTGACGTGGACGAATGGCTCATCAGCATAGGCCGCTTTGAGAACGTCCAGCGGATCGCCCTGGCCCGTCGAGTCGGCGTAGCAGGTCGCAAGAATGCCGCGGGTCATCGGAACGAGGTGAGGCGTGAAGAGCACCGTCGCGTCCAACGCCATTTCTATTTCGGCCGTGTGACGGTGGTTGAGCAAGCCGTAGGCGGAGAAGCTTCCGTCGACGGTGTTGAAGGCGGTCGATTCCTTGAGCTCGCGGCCCGCGCCGCTGACGCCTGACGCGGCATCGACGATGATGGTCTTTGGATCGATCAGGCCGGCATCGACCAGGGGCTTCAGGGCGAGGATAGCCGCGGTCGCATAGCAGCCTGCGGCGGCAACGGCCTTGGCGCTGCGGATCGCCTCGCGGTTGAGCTCGGGGATGCCGTAGACGAAGGAACCGAGCAGTTCGGACTTCGTATGCGCATGGCCGTACCAGCGCTCGTAGGTCGCCGCATCGTTGAGCCGAAAGTCCGCGCCGAGATCGACAAAGGGAATACCGGCGTCGAGGATTGCGCCAGCGACTTCCTGGCTCTTGCCGTGCGGACGTGCTGCGAAGACGAGGTCGATGTCGTCGAGACTGCCGTCGAACTTCTCAACGAGCGCGTCCGGGTAGGCCGCAACGAGGTGCGGATGCACGGCGCCCAGCGGCTGGCCCGCCTTGCTGTCGCCGAAGAGCTTTGTCGCGCGCAATTGCGGGTGGCCGCTGAGAAGCCGCAGAAGCTCGCCGCCGACATAGCCAGAGGCCCCAAGGATCGCCGTCCGAATCATGAAGCGGGCGCCTATCGGCTCATTTGCATATTTATGCAAGTGAATGCATAATGATGCATATGCCCGATTCCCGCGACCAGCGCCTTCGAGCGATCGCCGACCTCATTCGCACCCGTCCGATTTCAAGCCAGGACGAAGTTGCGGAAGCTCTCTCGGCGCTTGGATTTACGGTCACCCAGGCGACCATTTCGCGCGACCTCGAACAGCTCGGCGCGATCAAGTCACGGCGCGACGGACTGCTGATTTATGCATTGCCTGAGCAAGTTGGCTCCGCCGTCAACGACGGACCGAATATTGCCGCAGTCTTCCGGGACTGGGTTCGATCAGTCGATGTCGCTGGCAACCTCGTCGTCGTGAAGACCCCGCCGGGGACCGCGCATCTCGTCGGCGTCGCGCTCGACCGGGCGGAGCTACCGCAGGTGGTCGGGACGATCTGCGGCGACGACACCCTGTTCGTCGCCGTGCGTGATGCCGCGAACGCGCCGACTTTCGCGCAGCAGCTTCAGAACCTCCGCGCTTAGCCGCGCTCGCCCTTCCCCGTCACGCAGGGCTGGTCGATCAGCGCTTGTTTGATTTGCGGCACCCAGGCGTTGGCCTTCATGTCCCAGGCGATGAAGTCGCCCTCGAACTGCCAATAGGCCCACCCGAAGCCGCGGCGCTCGGCCTCGCAGCGAGCTGCCGCCGTGTAGCCGGCGCGCTGCTCGACGGGCGTGCCGCTCTTATCGAAGGCGCCGAACTCCCCGAGCAGGACCGGGCGGTGATTGGCCTTCGCCCATGCGGCGACCTGATCGAAATCGGCGGCCATGGCGGCATGGTCGGCTGGCGTGCCCCAAGTGATGCCGTGAAGCCCCTTCACCTCCTCGCCCGCCCAGGTCGCGCCCTGATGAGTGAAGTGGAACGGCTCGTAATAATGGTAGGTGAGCAGAAGGTTCGGGTCGGCCGGCAGTTTGAGCTCGGGCAAATCCTTGAGGCTGTTCCAGTGTGTCGGACCCACCACGACGATGCGGGTCGGATTAGACTGGCGGACGATTGCCAGCACATCAGCAAGCAAGGCGTTCCAAGGCTCACCGTTGAGCGCATCATGCGGTTCATTGAGCAATTCGAACGCGACGTTACGCGGCGCATTCGCATAGCGCGGCGCAACCTGCTGCCAGAAGGCCGTAAGCTGCGTGCGGCAGGCGGCCACATCGGTCGAGCATTTGTTGAAGTCATGCTCGTCGAGAATGACGCCGAGCCCGGCCTTCTGCGCTTCGCGGACTACGTCGTCGAGCTTGGCCAGCCAGACCGAGTCTAGCTTCCGTTGATCGTCCATGTGGCTGAACGCCTGCAGGTTCACCCGCACGAAATCGAAGCCGGCGCTGCGGATCTCCGCGAAATGCCGCCACTGGAAGCGGCGGTCGCTGATCTTTGTCCAATAGGGATCGTAGCCGAGTACGTTGACGCCGCGATGGAAGGGCGAGTCGAACGTGGCCGGGGCTGGTTGCGCGTGCGCTGCCGAAGCGGCGAGAGCGAGGGCGGCGGCAGCGACGACTTTCCACATGCGCATGCGACTCCTGCGATACGTGACGGGATCGATTGATAGCGCTAACACAAACGGGCTCGTGGGCAAGAGCATGGGGGAATGCAGATGCTGGATCGCCGCGATTTGCTGATCGGAAGCTCGGCGTTGCTGACTGCAGCTAAAGCGCCTGCTCCGCGTGCAAAGAGCCAGTTCGTTCGGCGACAGGGAATGACGTTCCGCAAGGACAGCGCCGCCTATCGGATCGCGGGGACCAACGCCTGGTATGCGGCATACCTCGGCTCGGATGCGCCGACGGGGAATCGCGATCGCCTGAAGCGCGAGCTCGATCGCCTCGCGGAGCTTGGACTGAACAATGTGCGGATCCTCGGCAGCAGCGAATTCTCCCCGCTCAAAAACTCCGTGCGCCCGACCTTCCGCAACCGCACATCGCGATTTAACGAGAAGCTGCTGCGCGGGCTCGACCATGCGCTGGCGGAGATGGGCAAGCGCGGGCTCACGGCCGTCATTTACCTGACCAATTTCTGGGAATGGTCGGGCGGGATGATGACCTACCTCTATTGGACCAACGGCGGCCGCTATCTCGACATGAACGATCCGGCGCACCCGTGGCCGGAATTTCCGGACTTGAGCTCCGAATTCTACAGCCATGGCGCAGCGGTGCGGATGTTCGACGATTATGTGCGCGCCGTCGTCACTCGGCGGAATACGGTCACCGGCCGGCTTTATCGCGACGATCCGACGATCATCGCCTGGCAGCTGGCGAACGAGCCGCGCCCGGGCGGCAGCGACGCAACGGGCCATAAACATCTGAGCGCCTATCTGCGCTGGATCGAGGGGACCGCGCGGCTGATCAAGTCGCTCGACCCCGATCATATGGTCGCGACCGGAAGCGAGGGAACGATGGGCTGCATCGACAGCGACCAGTGCGTCGCCGACGCGCATCGCTCGAGCGCGGTCGACTACGTCAACGCCCACATCTGGCCGCAAAACTGGAGCTGGGCGGATCCGAAGGACCTTGCCGGCACCTGGCCGACTGTTGAGAGGAACACGCGCGCCTACATTGCCCGGCAGGTCGCGATTGCGCGGAAGCTGGGCAAGCCGCTGGTGATCGAGGAGTTCGGCTTCCCGCGCGACGGCGGCAGCTTCGATGCCGGGACTCCGACGACGTTCAAGGACAAATTCTACGAGCTGATAACGAGCGCCGTAGTCGACAGTGTCCGCTCGGGCGGTACGCTGCAGGGCTGCAACTTCTGGGGCTGGGGTGGTGAGGGCCGCGCGATGCACGCCGACCATCACTTCGTCCGCGGCGACACGAGCTATGTCGGCGACCCGCCGCACGAACCGCAAGGCTGGTACAGCGTGTTCGACAGCGATGCGTCGACGCAAGCGGTGATCCGCGCCTACGCGAGCGCGATCAAAACGGCGTGACAGTGAACATAGCGACGTCGTGAGGGGCGACCGTCGCGGCGATCGAACTTTTCCAAGAACCCTTGTCTTTGTGCGTCCATAGGTCGCGTACCCGAGCCTTCGTGAACTTTGTGCCGAGCTGTTCCGCGCTCGCGCTTATCGTGGCCGAGGCAGCGCCGCGGTTGAACAGCAGCACGGCAACCGCGCCGCCCGACAATGACTTCACCCACACTTCGCTGTCGCCATCCTTGTGCACACGATGACCTTGCACGCCGAGCGAATCCTGGTCGACCGCGATGACTTCCTTGTTGAGCAGGGTCGACCTTGTGACCTCGCGCATGTTGGCAATGTCGTTCCCAGCTATCAGCGGTGCTGCCATCATCGCCCACAACGAGAAGTGCGCGCGATACTCGTCAGTGGTCATGCCGCCGTTACCGACCTCGAGCATGTCGGGATCGTTCCAGTGCCCCGGCCCGGCGTACGGCCATAAGGGCTCGTTCAAATCCGCGATTTCGATGACAGTGTGCGCCCAGCTTTTGTGAGCATCATCCTGCTTCTCAAAGCTGTCCCAGATGTCCCCGGTCGTGCGCCACAAGTTGCCGACTTTCTTCGCCCAGAGCCACGGTTTGGCGGTTCCCCATTCGCACATTGAGAACACGATCGGACGGCCCGTCTGGCGGAGCGCATCGGCCATCAGCGCGTAGGCTTCCTGCGCGTTACGGTCCCCGGTGTTGCACCAATCGTATTTCAGATAGTCGACGCCCCAGCGCGCGTAGGTGAGCGCGTCCTGATATTCGTGCCCCTGGCTTCCCGGCCGCCCGCCGCAAGTTAGGCGCCCCGCGTCGGAATAAATCCCGAACTTCAGGCCGAGCGAATGGACGTAATCGGCGAGCGCCCTGATGCCCGACGGGAATTTCTGCGGGTCGGCGGTGATGAAGCCGTTGGCGTCGCGCGGGCCGTGCCAGCAATCGTCGATTACGACATATTGATAGCCCGCGTCGCGCATGCCCGACTTCACCATCGCATCGGCGGTGTCGCGGATGATTTTCTCGTTCACGTTGCAGGCGAACTTGTTCCAGCTGTTCCAGCCCATCGGCGGCGTTTGCGCGAGGCCGTTCGGAGCCTTGTTTACGACATCCTGCGTGCTCTCCGCAAAAGCAGGAACAGCCATCGACACGATCGCGAGCCAAGCCAGAAAGAGCCGCATCCCCCATCCTCCTCGCCCCTTGCGTTAGCGCTACCAAGGGGCGATGCAAACAGCCATGGGGAGAGTCGGGAGCATCGTGCTTTCAGCGCTGCTGGCATTCGCGCCAGCAGTAGCGCTAGCCCAATCGCTCCCTCGGCTCGCTCATTCGGGCGACAAACATGCATTGATCGTCGATGGCACGCCGTTCCTGATGCTGGGCGTGCAGGCCAACAACAGCAGCAATTACCCCGCCATGCTCCCGAAAGTGTGGCCAGTCGTGCGCGAATTGCACGCAAATACGCTCGAAATTCCGGTCGCCTGGGAGCAAATCGAGCCGATCGAGGGCAAATTCGACTTTTCCTGGGTCGATATCCTGCTCGCTCAAGCCCGCGCCAACAACGTCCGACTGGTGCCCTTGTGGTTCGGCACATGGAAGAACACCAACCCGCAATACGCGCCCGACTGGGTGAAGCAGGACACGAAGCGCTTCCCGCGCGAGACCCGACCCGACGGCACGTCGCACTGGGTGATGTCCGCGCACGGGCGTCAGACTCTTGAAGCCGACAAACGCGCGTTCACCGCGCTGATGCGGCACATCCGTCAGGCCGACCCGCAGCACACGATCATCATGGTGCAGGTCGAGAACGAGACCGGCAGCTACGGAATCCCCCGCGACTTTTCGCCGGAAGCGCAGCGCTTGTTCGCCCAGCCCATCCCTGCCGAACTCGCCAAGCGCATCGGCAAGACCGGCAGCTGGAGCCAAGCGTTCGGAGCGACCGCCGACCAGGCATTCAACGCATGGCACATTGCCCGCTACGTCGATCAGATCGTCGCCTCGGGTAAGGTCGGGCTCGACCTGCCGATGTACGTCAATGCGGCGCTCAGCGATCCCTTCACGCTCGACGGCGTGGAGCATGGCGCGAGCGGCGGACCGAACTGGAACGTCATCGACATCTGGAAGGTCGCGGCACCGAACGTCGATGTTGAAGCGCCGGATATCTACACGTCGGAGCAGCGGAAGTACGCGAAGTACATCGAGCACTACCGTCGGCCCGACAATCCGCTGTTCATCCCCGAAACCGGCAATGACGCGGCGTTCGCGCGCTTCTTCTGGCTGGCGCTCGGCAACGGCACGATCGGCTGGTCGCCGTTCGGGATGGACGCAACCGGCTATTTCAACTTCCCGCTTGGTGCGAAGCAGCTCGATGCCGAGACGCTGGGCGCATTCGAATCCAAGTTCGCGCTGATCGCACCGATCGCCCGTGACTGGGCGAAACTGGCGTATGAGCACCCGACCGCAGGCTTCGCCAAGCCGGATGACGCTTCGGATCAGAGTGCCGTTCTTGGCCGCTGGAAAGTCAACGCGAGCTATGGCTTTTGGCAGTTCGGGCTCGAGGAATGGGCCAAGTCGCGCACTTCGCCGAACAAGGACCTGCCGGTCGGCGGCGCGGCGCTGATTCAGCTCGCCCCGGACGAGTTCCTCGTCGCCGGATCCGACATCCGCCTTCGCTTCTCGCTCGACAAGCCGAGCGCGGGAGAAAATTCGCAATTCCTCGACGTCGAGGAAGGCACATTCGTGGACGGCCGGTGGCAAATGGCTCGGCGCTGGAACGGTGACCAGGTCGATTACGGCCTCAACCTGACGAGCCCGACCCTGCTCAAGGTCCGGCTGGGGACCTATCGATGAAACGGACCCTCGCAGTCGCTCTCGCGACCGTGAGCTCCGCCGCGATCGCCCAGAACGTCGAGCGAACCGACACGGGCATCATCGTCTTCCCGCTCCACGGACCCGTCGTCCACGTCCAGATTTATGGCGACGACATCTTTCGCGTCACAAAATCGCCAACTGACGCAACGCCGGCATCCAGCCTGATGGTCACTGCAAAGCCGGTCGCAAACGCCTACACCATGAGCGACGAGCGCACTTCGCCCATCGTCACCCTGAACACCCCCAAGGCGTCGGCGGAAGTCGACCTTCGGACGGGCGCCGTCAGCTTTCGCAATCAGCGCGGCGGCAAGATCGTCCTTTCCGAAAGCGGCCCCGCCGGGTTCACGCCGACGAGCGTCAACGGCCAGCCGTTTCTCGCCATCACCCAGCAGTTCAACCGCGGCACCGACGAAGGCTTCTACGGCCTCGGCCAGCACCAGAACGGGCAGATGAATTACAACGGCGAGGACGTCGAGCTCGCCCAGCACAATATGGACGTCGCGATCCCGTTCGTCGTCTCGACCCACAATTACGGGCTGCTGTGGGACAACAATTCGATCACGCGCTTCGGCAACCCGAAGGCTTATGAACTGGCCGGCAGCGACAGCGGCTGGAATGCCACCTACACCGTCGGCGGCAAGGTCATCGCCAGGCGCAGCGAGCCCGCGATCAACTTCCAGTATCTCGAGAATGTGAAGGACTGGCCGACCGGAACGCGCACCTCTGACGGGTCGAGCACTGTCCCAGACCTGAAGGTCGTTTGGACCGGCCGCGTCACACCCTCGTCCGCGGGCCTGCATCGCTTCCGACTCTATTCGTCGAGCTACGCCAAGGTGTTCGTCGACGGCCGCGAAATGCTCGATCGGTGGCGGCAGAACTGGAACCCCTGGTACCATAATTTCGACGTCCAGCTCGATGCGAAGGCGCATGACGTACGCGTCGAATGGGAGCCGAACGGCGGCTATATCGCGCTGCTGCACAGCGACCCGCGACCCGAGCCCGACCGTCATTCGCTGACGCTGTCGTCCGAAGTCGGCCGAGCTGTCGATTATTACTTCGTTGGCGGCGGCGACATGGACGAGGTCATCGCTGGCTATCGCACCCTGACCGGCAAGGCGCCGATCATGCCCAAATGGGCCTACGGCTTCTGGCAGAGCCGCCAGCGATACGAGACGCAGGACCAGTTGCTCGGCGTGCTTCGCGAATACCGCAAGCGCAACTTGCCGCTCGATAATATCGTTCAGGACTGGAATTACTGGCCGCAGGACCAGTGGGGCTGCCAATGCTTCGATCCGACGCGCTTTCCCGACCCGAAGGCGATGGTCGACGAGGTTCACGCCAGCGCCGCGCACGTGATGATCTCTGTCTGGGCGAAATATTACAAAGACATCGCGAATTATAAGGCGCTCGACGCGGCGGGCGGGATCCTGCGCAACATGGTCACGCCGCGGCCCGACGAGCCGATGGGCGACCCCAATTACGTCCATCGCATGTACCGCGACTGGATTGCGCAAGGGTATTCGAACGCTTTTTACGATCCTTACAATCCGGCGGCCCGCGATATTTACGCCCGCCAGGTCATTCGCGGGATCGCAAGCAAGGGCTTCGACGCCTGGTGGCTCGATTCAGATGAGCCGGATTTCCATTCGAACTTGTCGATTGCAGAGCGCACCCGGCGGATGGGGCCGACTGCAGCGGGGCCGGCGGCGGCCTTCTTCAACTCCTACCCGCTCGAACATGTTGAAGGGCTGTATGATCATTTGCTCGCGGAGAAGCCCGACGTCCGCCCCTTCATCCTGACACGATCGGGCTTCGGCGGAATCCAGCGCGCCGGCGCGGCAATCTGGTCGGGCGATGTCGCGTCGCGGTGGGACAATTTCCGCGAGCAGATTTCGGCGGGGATCAATTTCTCGCTGTCGGGCCTACCCAACTGGAGCCACGACATCGGCGGCTACACGATGGAGGACCGCTTCCTGAAGCCGACGCCGGCCGACCTCGACGAATGGCGCGAGCTCAACACGCGCTGGTTCCAGTTCGGCGCCTTCTCGCCGATCTTTCGAAGCCACGGCGAGAACATCAAACGCGAGATTTTCGAGATGTCGCCGGAGGCATCGCCGATCTATCGGTCGATGGCCTGTTACGATCACCTTCGATACCGGCTGATGCCCTACATCTACACGCTCGGCGCCGACACTTACTTCAATGACGGCACCATCATGCGCGGGCTCGTGATGGATTTTGCTGCCGACAAGCGCACCTGGTCGGTCGACGACGAATACATGTTCGGACCGGCATTCCTCGTGGCGCCGGTGACGACCTACAAGGCGCGTAGCCGCAAGGTGTATCTGCCGGCCGGAACGCGCTGGTACGATTTCTACACGGGCAGGAGCGTCGCGGGTGGCCAGAGGATCGACGCGGCTGCGCCATACGAAAGAATGCCACTTTTCGTTCGAGCTGGGTCGATCGTTCCTACAGGGCCTGAGATCCAGAGCACCGCCGAGAACGCGAGCGGACCTATCACCTTGAACATCTACACCGGCGCCGACGCACGTTTCTCGCTCTACGAGGATGATGGAGTCAGCCGTCAATATCTGCGCGGCCAATACTCCCGAATCCCCCTCAGCTGGAACGAGCGCACGAAGACTCTCACGCTCCGCGCTCGCGAGGGAAATGGGTATCCGGGCATGGCGGCGAGTCGGGTGATAAATGTCCGCTGGCTGAAGCCGGGAGCGCCCCGCGTGTTGGACCTCAGTGCCTCGGATGAAACGGTTACTTATACTGGTGCGCCCACGAGCTTGAGGATGTCTAAATGATGAGCCTCGCGGCGCTCGCTTGACGCGCAATGGGTGAAGCATGAGCAATCTCATTCGCGTCGGATTGGCGGGATATGGCCTAGCCGGGTCGGTGTTCCACGCGCCACTCATCCGCGCTTGCCCCCGAATGGTGATTGGCGCGGTGATGACGTCGCGCGATGCACCGGATCGCGTCGGGTCCGCGGAGGAATTGATCGAGCGATCGGACCTGGTCGTAATTGCGTCGCCCAACCAGACGCACTTCCCGATCGCGAAGGCCGCGCTCGAGGCAGGCAGGCATGTCGTCGTCGACAAGCCCTTCACGATTACGGCCAACGAGGCGGACGAGCTGATCGCACTGGCCACGACGCGCGAGCGCGTGCTGACGGTGTTCCACAACCGGCGCTGGGACGGCGACTTCCTGACGGTGCGCAAGATGCTGCTGAGCCTGGGCGAGATAAGCCTGTTCGAAGCGCACTGGGACCGCTTCCGGCCAGCGATCAAGCAGGGCTGGCGCGAAAAGCCGGAGCCAGGCGGCGGCGTGCTCAGCGACCTTGGCCCGCACATGGTCGACCAGATGCTGTTGCTCTTCGGCCTCCCCGACGCGGTGTCGGCGGACATCATGGCTCAGCGACCCGAAGCGCAGGTGGACGACTATTTCGACCTGACGTTTCATTACGGCGCTCGGAGGGCGCGGCTGGTGTGCTCAAGCCTGGTTAGTGATCAGCGGCCTCGTTTCGCGGTTAACGGGAGCGAGGGATCCTACGTCAAATACGGCCTCGACCCGCAGGAGGAGCAGCTCAAGGCGGGCATGACTCCAAACGATCCGGGCTTCGGGATAACCGGCCTGGCCGGCACGCTTACGCGGCCCGACGGCTCACGTGAGGACGTCCCGACCGAGCACAGCAATTACACCTTCTTTTACGAGCTCGTCGCCGACTCCATCCTCGATGGCGCGCCGGTTCCGGTCGACCCGGCCGACGCGCGCACCGGGCTGATGCTTATCGACCTCGCTCGCCGCGCTGCGGCGGAGGGGCGGCTGCTGCCTGTCCCGGCCGCCAGTTCGCCGGAAGAGTAAGCTCCGGCAGGTCCACTAACGTGCTCGTCTTGAGGTCGCGGGACGAGGCGCCAAGGCTGATCTTGTAGGCGCCAGGCGCGATCCGCCACGAGTGCGCGCCTTCGTCGAAGGTCGCGAACAGCCGCGGATCGACATCGACATCGACGCTTTTCGATGCGCCGGGCGCGAGGTCGACCTTCTTGAAGCCGACTAGCCGCTTCGGCGCTTCCCAGCCGCCAGCGACTGGCGAGGCATAGACCTGGCCCGTCGCCATGCCGCGCACCTTGCCGGTGTTACGGAGCGTGAAGTGCACCCGCACTCCGCCGCCGGCATTCGGGCTCGCCGTCACCGGCCCGTAGGCAAAGGTCGTGTAGGACAGCCCGTGCCCGAACGGGAACAAGGGCTGCAGGTTCTGGCGATCGACCCATTTGTATCCTACAGCCGCACCTTCCGAGTAAGGTAGCGGGAACTGCTCCATCTCGGAATTCTGGCCCGGCCGAACGGCGCGTGGCAGCTGCGAATCGCTGGCGTAGAAGGTCACCGGCAAATGCCCTGACGGATTCACGCGGCCCGTCAGCACGTTGGCGATCGCGTGACCGCCCTTGGTGCCCGGATACCAGGCCTGGACGATCGCCGGCACTTTGGCCGCCCATGGCATCGCCACGCCGGCATTGGTCTCCATCACCACCGCAGTGCGCGGGTTCGCCGAAGCGACCGCATCAATCAGCGCATCCTGGTCGCCGTCGAGCTTCATCGGCACGTCGATCGACTCGCTCGACCATTGCGTCGCGAAGACGATGGCAACGTCCGCGCCCTGCGCCGCAGCAGCCGCGGCCGCCGGATCGGTCCCGCTGACGAACGACACGCTCGCGTTCGGCGCCAGCGCCCGCAGAGCCGCGACCGGCGCATCGGGGAAATACATCACCGGCCCTGGCCAGCCGGTCGGCTCGAGCCCCGGAACGCCATTGCTACCGCGCGGATAGACCAGTGACGAACCGCTGCCCGCTAGCACGCCCTTGTCCGCATGCCCCCCGATGACGACAATCTTGCGCACGCCCAGCCCCAGCGGAAGCAGGTTCCCCGTATTCTTCAGTAGCACAATGCCCTGCTCGGCGTCGGCCTGGCTAACCGCCTCGTTGCCGGCGTAATCAATCGCCCCATTCTCGGTGACCGGGTTTTCGAACAGCCCGTGCGCGAACATCGAGCGCAAATTGCGCCGCGCCATGTCGTCGAGCCGCGCCATCGGCACCTGCCCCGCCACAACCGCGTCCTTCAGCAGCGAACCAAAATAAGGCTTGTCGTCGAACGGCCAGCCTGACTGCTGGTCGGCGCCGTTATTCGCGGCCTTGACCGTGCTGTGCATCGCGCCCCAATCGCTCATCACAAAGCCCGGGTAAGCGAAGTCGGTCTTCAGCACCTTGTTCAGCAGCCAGTCGTTCTCGCACGCGAAGTCGCCATTGACCTTGTTGTACGAGCACATGACCGAACCCGGGTCACCGCGCTCTACGGCGAACTGGAACGCGAGCAAATCCGACATTCGCGCAGCCGAGTGGTCGATCTGAGCGTCATGGCCCTTTCGTCCGACTTCAAGGTCGTTGAGCGCATAATGCTTGGTCGTCGAAATGATGTGGTTCGACTGGATCCCCGCGATCTCCGAACCGACGATCGTTCCGGCGAGCAGGGGATCTTCGCCGCCATACTCAAAATTTCGGCCGTTACGCGGGTCACGCATCAAATTGACGCCGCCGGCGAGCATCACATTGAAGCCCGACTGGCGCGCTTCCGACCCGATCATCCGCCCGCCGTTGAATGCGAGATCAGGGTTCCAGGTCGCCGCAGTCAGAATTCCCGACGGCAATGAAGTGCGTTCGCGCTTCACCGACGCCCCGCCCTGCGTCGCGACTCCGACTCCGGCATCGGTCTGCCATTGCGCGGGGATTCCAAGACGCGGAACGCCGGGCACATATCCCGCCGATCCATAACGCGCTGCCGTCGGCGGTTTCGCCCCCTGCCAGTCGCTTCCGAAATAGCCGAACGTGAAGAGCAGCTTTTCGTCGAGCGTCATTTGCTGGACGGCAAGCGTCGCACGCTCATCGGGACTGAGTGACGGATTGAGCCATGGCCGGTCCTGCGCACCGGCCGGAGAAGCGATCGCCAACACCGCACAAGCGGTCACCAAACCGATCCGGAACTGCATTCCCATCGCTCTCTCCCCGTTGTTCGCCACGTCCGATTTAACACGATCTTCGCTTGACACTAATGCACGCGAGCGCCGATTGGTAGCGCTACCACAGCAGTGGGGACTGGGGTCAATTTTCTAGATGCAGTTCACGCGTTCAATGCTGCCCGATGACGTCGACGAAGCAATTCTCGCGGGTCGACTTTTGTTGGACGCGGGGCCGACTCCGGTGCTGATTCGCGACGGGGCAGTCGAAGACGTTTCTCGCTCCGCACCCACCGTTTCCGACCTGATGGACTTGCCCGGTACTGCCGTCATTAAAGGCGAACGGCTGTTCGATATCGATGATCTCGACCGGCTCGATCCGTCGCAGATTCTCGCGCCCGTCGACCTGCAGGCCGTGAAAGCCGCCGGAGTCACATTCGCGGTCTCGGCGGTCGAACGCGTGATCGAGGAAAAAGCACGCGGAGATTATCGGCTCGCCGGCGAAATCCGCGACCGGCTGGAACAGCGCATTGGCGGGGCAATCCGCTCGGTCGCTCCCGGCAGCGATGGTGCCGCGCGCCTGAAGGGTGCGTTGATCGAGGACGGCCTGTGGTCGCAATATCTCGAAGTTGCGATCGGCCCTGACGCGGAGATTTTCACCAAGACCGCGCCGCTCGCCAGCGTCGGCTGGGGCGCCGAGATCGGGGTGCGCTCGGACTCAAGCTGGAACAATCCCGAGCCGGAAGTTGTGCTGGTGGTGAACAGCCGTGGCGACATTCGCGGCGCGACGCTCGGCAACGACGTGAACCTGCGCGATTTCGAAGGGCGCAGCGCGCTCCTGTTGAGCAAGGCCAAGGACAACAATGCGTCCTGCGCGATCGGTCCGTTCGTTCGCCTGTTCGACGACAGGTTCACGCTCGACAATGTTCGCTCAGCCGTAGTCGAACTCGAGATCGAAGGCCCCGACGGATTCCGCCTGCAAGGGCAAAGCCGGATGAGCGAGATCAGCCGCGACCCCGAAGAGCTAGCCCGTCAAGCGCAGAGCGAGCATCATTACCCCGACGGCTTCGTCCTGTTCCTCGGCACCCTGTTCGCGCCTACCAAGGACCGCGACGAGCCCGGCCGCGGCTTCACGCACAAGATCGGGGACGAGGTGCGCATTTCGACACCGAAACTCGGCGTGCTCGCGAACATTGTTTCAACCTCTCGCGACGCGCCAGCGTGGAAATTCGGAACCCGCGCTCTGATGCGCAATCTCGCGAGCCGAGGCTTGCTGGCGTCCTGATAGGAATAGAATGACCGACACGCTTACCCACCTCATCAACGGAGAAAATGTCTCGGGCGACGCCCAAGGCGAAAGCATCAACCCGTCCAACCTCGACGAGGTCGTCGCGCGCTATCCCAAGGGCGGCGAGGCCGAAGTCGACCAGGCGGTGAAAGCCGCCCGCGCTGCGTTCCCGGGCTGGTCGCAGGCGTCGCCCGAAGTCCGATCCGATGTATTGGACAAGGCTGGCACGTTGATCATGTCGCGCGCCAAAGATCTCGGCGCCTTGCTGTCGCGCGAGGAAGGGAAGACGCTCCCCGAAGGCACCGGCGAAGTCATGCGCGCCGCGCGCATTCTCAAATATTTCGCGGGCGAAGCGCTTCGCCGCCACGGCCAGACGCTCGACTCGACGCGGCCTTCGATCGACGTCGAAACTCATCGCGAAGCGGTCGGAGTTTTCGGCCTTATCACGCCGTGGAATTTTCCGATCGCCATCCCGGCGTGGAAGTCGGCCCCTGCCCTCGCCTTTGGCAACACCGTTGTGCTGAAGCCCGCGACTCCGACGCCGGCAATTGCCCATGCGTTCGGACAAATCCTGATCGAAGCGGGCGCTCCTCCGGGCGTGTTCAACCTGGTCATCGGCGAAGGCGGCGTTGGCCGCGCGATCGTTGCTCACGAGGATATCGACGGCATCTCGTTCACCGGCTCCCAGGGTGTCGGCGCCAGCGTCGGCGAAGGCGCGATGAAGCGCCAGGCGCGAGTCCAGCTGGAAATGGGCGGCAAGAACCCGCTCGTCGTGCTCGACGATGCCGACCTCGAGCGCGCGGTCACCTGCGCAATCGACGGGGCGTTCTTCGCCACCGGCCAGCGCTGCACCGCGTCGTCGCGAATCATCGTCACCGAAGGCATTCACGATCGCTTCGTCGAAGCGCTTGCCGAACGCGCCCGCTCACTTCGCGTCGGGGATGCGCTCGACCCAAACACCCAGATCGGCCCGGCGGTAAGTGAAGACCAACTCGAACAGAATTTGCGATATGTTGGAATCGCCCGTGACGAAGGCGGCAAGATCCTGACCGGCGGCGAGCCGCTGACGCTCGACAAGCGCGGCTATTACATGGCGCCAACCGTCGTTGCCGACACAGCGCCCGACCAGCGCATCAATTGCGAGGAAGTCTTCGGCCCGGTCGCGAGCACCGTGAAGGTCCGCGACTATGAACAAGCGCTCGAGATCGCCAATCGCGGCCAGTTCGGCCTGTCAGCAGGAATCGTCACCAACTCGCTGAAGCATGCGCGGCATTTCCGCCGCGCCATCCGCGCCGGAATGGTGATGGTGAACCTGCCCACCGCGGGCGTCGATTATCACGTGCCGTTCGGGGGAACCCGCAAGTCGAGTTACGGATCGCGCGAGCAGGGTTTCGCCGCCGTCGAATTCTATACGCAGATGAAAACGGTCTACATTGGGGGCTAGTGGCGTGGCTGAAACCGACGATAGCGGCGCAATTTACCCAAGCCTTCGCGGCAAGAGGGTCCTGATCACCGGCGGCGGATCGGGGATCGGTGCCGGCATCGTCGAAGCGTTTGTTCGGCAGGGATCGAGCGTTACCTTTCTCGACATCATCAATGGCGAGTCAGGTGCCCTTGCGGAGCGGACCGGCGCACACTTTGAGCGCGTGGATCTGACCAACACGCCGGCGACGACCGGAATTATCCGCGAGCTGGTCGACTCCGGCGGGCCTTTCAACGTCCTCGTCAACAACGCCGCGAGCGACGATCGTCACGGGATCGACGACGTCACCGAAGCCTATTGGGACGATCGGCTGAACGTGAACTTGAAGCACCAGTTCTTCTGCGCGCAGGCGGTCATTCCCGGCATGCGCTTGGCGGGCGGTGGCGCAATCGTCAATCTGGGCTCGATCAGCTGGCACCTCGCCCTGCCCGGCCTCATTCTCTACGAAACCTGCAAGGCGGCGATCGAAGGCCTGACCCGCGCGCTCGCTCGCGAGCTCGGCGGGGACAATATCCGCGTGAACTGCGTTGTCCCCGGCAACATTCGCACGCCCAAGCAGATGCAATGGTACACGCCCGAGGGAGAGGCAGAGATCGTCAATGCGCAATGCCTCAAATGCAGGCTCGAGCCGCATGACGTCGCGGCGCTGGTGACGTTCCTTGCATCGGATGACGCGCGCGGGATGACCGGGCACGAGCATTTCGTCGACGCGGGCTGGCGCTGATCCAATGCCAGCAAGCGAGCCGCGTAACGTATGGGGCCTCGCTGCGGAGCTTGGCGAAGGCCCGGTGTGGGTCGAGCGCAACCGGGCGCTCTGGTTCGTCGACATCAAGAAGCAGCAGGTCCACCGTTACGACCCGGCGAGCGGCGCGCGGCGCGGCTGGGATGCTCCCGAGCAGGTCGGTTTCATCCTTCCGGCCGAGCGCGGCGGGTTCGTCGCTGGGTTGCAGTCGGGACTCTACCATTTCGACGAGAACAGCGGCGCGTTCGACCTGATCATTCGCGTCGACCAGGACATTCCGACCAACCGCCTGAACGACGGTGTCGTCGATCCGCGGGGACGGCTGTGGTTCGGAACGATGGACAATAAAGAGCGCGACAAGAGCGGCGCTTTCTATTGCTTCAGCGATGGCCAGCTGACGCGCACGGCGATCGACGACATTGCGATCACCAACGGCCCCGCGGTCTCGCCCGATGGGAGTATTTTGTACGTGGTCGATACGCTCAAGGGCACGATCGACGCGGTCGAGATTGGCGATAACGGGACGCTCGGCGAACGGCGTCCGTTTGTGCGGATCGACCCGCGAGACGGCCATCCCGATGGCCCCACGATCGATTCCGAAGGCTGCGTCTGGACCAGCCTTTATGCGGGCTGGGAAGCATGGCGTTATTCGCCCGCGGGCGAGCTGATCGAGCGCGTGAAATTCCCGGTCGCGAACATCACGAAGATTGCGTTCGGCGGCGACGATCTCCGCACCGCTTATGCGACGACGGCGCGGCAGATGCTGAGTCCCGAAGTGATCGCGACCCAGCCGCAGATCGGCGACCTGTTCGAATTCGACGTCGACGTTCCCGGTGTTCCATGCCCGCTCGTTCGTTACTGATTCTGCTCGGCACGGCGTCCGCCGCAAGCGCAGCGCCGACGATCGATCCGCAATATGGCGACCATGCCGTCATCCAGCGCGACCGGCCGATCATCCTGGGCGGCGATGCGGCACCCAAGTCGCGGGTTTCGGTCAGCTTTGCGGGCGCGCAACAGGCTGCCGTGACGGGTGCCAATGGCCGCTGGTCAGCGACATTCGCGCCGCACTCGGCCGGCGGGCCGTTCACAATCACCGTGAGGGCATCGGATGGCTCGACGAGTGCCGGCGACATCGTGATCGGCGATGTCTGGCTGTGCTCGGGCCAGTCGAACATGGAATATCCGTTGCGCCGGGCGCTCAACGGTGACGGCGAAGTCGCGGATTCGGCCGACCCGGACCTCCGCCTGTTCAAGGTGCCGCAGCAGCTTGCGACCGATCCTGCGCTGCGCTTCGAGAAACCGCCATCGTGGAAGGCGTCGGCCCCCGACATCGCCAAGGATTTTTCCGCCGCCTGCTATTTCCTCACCCGCGACCTGCGCAAAACCGAGAAAGTGCCGATCGGCGCCATCGACGACAGCTGGGGAGGGACGCCGATTCGCGCCTGGATGAACGAGGCGTCGGTGCGCGCAAGCGGCGGTGGTGCCGCGGCGAATGTGGTCGATCTCTACCGCAAGAATCCGACTGCGGCGGTGCGCCAGTTCGGCGGCGAGTGGGGCGCATGGTGGCGATCGAAGACAGGCGACACCGCTGGCCAGGAGCCGTGGAACGCGAGCGACAGGCTCCTGTGGAAGACTGTCCCGTCGCTCGGCTATTGGGACGACTGGTCGCCTGAATGGAAGTCGTGGATCGGCTCGGCGTGGATCCGCGACCGGGTCACGCTCACCACCGCCGAAGCCGCGCAGGATGCCACGCTGGAACTCAGCGCCGTCGACGACATGGACCAGACCTTCGTCAACGGCGTCTCGGTCGGGGGCAAGAACGACCCCTCAAATCCTCGCGCTTATCCGATTCCGAAGGGTGTTTTGCACGCGGGAAGCAATGAAATCATGGTTTTTGCGCGCAATGCGTGGGGGCGTGGCGGTCTCGCTGGCCCCGCTGACCAGTTCGCCCTCGCTTTCGCCGACGGGCATTCGAAGCCGCTCACGTCTGGCTGGGAGGTGTCGCGCATTGCCGACAACGTTGGCGAGCCAACATCCGCGCCCTGGGCAGGCGCGTCCGGCGTCGCGACGATCTACAATGCGATGATCGCCCCGCTCGGTCCGCTCGGCATGAAGGGCGTCGCCTGGTATCAGGGCGAGGCTGACGTCGGAAAACCCGGCTACGACCTGCGGCTCGCGGCTTGGATGGCAAACTGGCGAGCCCAGTTCCGCGATCCTCAGCTTCCGTTCCTGATCGTCGGGCTCGCTGGCTGGCAAAAGCCAACGTCTCGTCCAGTGGAGAGCGATTGGGCGGCCCTCATCAACGAGCAGAGGCTCGCCGTTCAGCGTGAGTCCCGGGCCGCACTCGCAAGTGCAATCGATCTCGGCGAAATCGAGGACATTCACCCGGCGAACAAGCAAGAGGTTGGCCGCCGCCTCGCGCTGGCGGCTCATGCCGTCGCCTATCGCGACGGCGGGACGGTTGGGCCGCTGCCTGTTGAAGCGACGCGGCAAGGCGGTGCGATTGTTGTCACCTTCACCAAGCCATTGCACGCGCTGAGCAGCGCAACCGCAATCGGGTTCGAGTTGTGCGGAACTGCGACGGGAAGTTGCCGCTACACGGACGCTCGGGTTCAGGGGAACACAGTCATAATCGCGGCCGACGCACAGCCAATTGCGCGAGTGCGTTATGCGTGGGCCGACTATCCGATAGTCAATCTTTACGACTTCGACATGCTGCCCGCGCCGGTCTTCGAGCTGCCCGTCAACTAGTGGCCTATCCGCCTTTGCCGAGTCTCAGGCAGAAAAAGCACTCCGACAACAATCGTGAGAGCGGCAACAACAACCGGATACCAAAGTCCTGAATAGATGTTCCCTGTTGCCGCCACGATGGCGAAGGCGATCGTCGGCAGGAAACCACCGAACCAGCCATTGCCGATATGATAGGGCAACGACATCGACGTGTAGCGAATGCGCGCCGGGAAGAGCTCGACCAGCAGCGCCGCAATCGGGCCGTACACCATGGTCACATAGATCACGAGCAAGGTCAGAATGCCGATCGCCAACGGCATATTGATCGCAACGGGATCGGCCTTCTTAGGATAGCCGGCCGCGGCGAACGCCGCGCCTGCCTTATTCTGGAATTGCTTGATCTGATCGGCGGCAAGTGGCGTCGCCCCATCGCCGGCGGGCGCTGCGATCGATTGAGCTCCGATGGTAAGGCGCGCCGGTCCCGACACCGACACCGACACGTTGGCATAGGTCACGCCCGCCTTGGCCAGGAACGATTTAACGACATCGCACGAATGACGGTCGAACTTGTTCTTACCAATCGGATCGAACTGCAATGAGCAATCGGCTGGATCGGCGGAAACGCTAACCGGGGCGCGGGATTGAGCGTCGTAGAGCGCCGGGTTTACGGCTTTCGAAAGCGCGCCGAACAATGGAAAATACGTCAACGCGGCGAGCAAACACCCGGCAAGAATGATTGGCTTGCGTCCGATCCGGTCGGACAGCCACCCGAAGAAAACGAAAAACGGCGTTCCGATCGCCAGCGCGATCGCAATCATGATGTTCGCGGTCGACCCTTCGACCTTCATGATCTTTTCGAGGAAGAACAAAGCGTAGAACTGCCCCGTATACCAAACCACTGCCTGGCCAGCGACCGCACCGAACAGGGCGATTAGGACCAGCTTCAGGTTGGCCCAGTGGGCGAAGGATTCCCTGAGTGGCGATTTCGAGGTCGCTCCCTCAGCCTTCATCTGTTGGTAGACCGGGCTCTCGTTGAGCTGCAGCCGGATCCAGACGGACACGATGAGGAGGAGGATTGAGGCGAGGAATGGAATGCGCCAAGCCCAGTCGGTGAATGCCGTCTCGCCCACTACCGATCGAGTGCCGATCACAACAAGCAGAGCCGCGAACAGCCCTAAAGTTGCCGTGGTCTGGATCCAGCTAGTGTAAAAGCCGCGCTTCCCATCGGGTGCGTGTTCGGCGACGTAGGTGGCGGCGCCGCCATACTGACCGCCGAGAGCGAGCCCCTGCAGCAACCGAAGCGCGACGAGCAGGATGGGCGCGGCAATACCCGCAGACGCATGGGTTGGCAGCAGCCCAACCGCGCAGGTGGACAGGCCCATGATCCCCATGGTGGCGAGAAAGGTGTTCTTGCGTCCGACGAGGTCACCGATGCGGCCAAACACCAGCGCTCCGAACGGACGAACTGCGAAGCCCGCTGCAAATGCGGCGAGCGCGAGGATGAATGCTGTTGCTTCGTTGACGCCAGAGAAAAACTTGGCCGACAGTGTCGTCGCCAACAGTCCGTAGAGGTAGAAATCGTACCATTCGAAAATCGTGCCGAGCGATGAGGCGGCAATGACGACGCTCGGGCGTCGAAGGCCGGATTGATCCAATGTCGACGCCTCCGCGCTCACAGCAATCTCCTAATGATTGTGTCGGGGCACCTTCTTCGACGTCCCGCGATATTTCACCGCGAATTCCAGCACACCGCCGGTCGAGAGCTGGCCCGTCTTCTCGCGGTACAGCTCTTCCCACGGCGTGTTGCTCTCGGGGATCGGAGGCGGCGATACGGCCTTTCGCTTTACGATCTCTTCGTCGCTGACGATCGCGTCGCAGGTGCCGGCATTGAGGTCGATGCGGATCGTGTCGCCGGTTCGAAGCCATGACAGACCGCCGCCCGCCGCACTTTCCGGCGAGGCATTGAGGATCGACGGACTGTCCGACGTTCCCGACTGTCGTCCATCACCAAGCGTCGGCAAGCTCTGGATGCCTCGCTGGAGCAAAGCGTCCGGCGGCTGCATGTTCACGACCTCAGCCGAGCCCGGCCAGCCGAGCGGCCCGGAACCTCGAATTACGAGAATGCAATTCTCGTCGACGTCGAGCGCCGGATCGTTGACTCGGTGATGGTAATCGTCCGACCCGTCGAACACGATCGCGCGCGCTTCGAACACGCCCTCATGGCCGGGCCGTAACAAATAGCGCTGGCGGAAATCTTCCGAGATGACGCTGGTCTTCATGATCGCGAAGTCGAACAGGTTTCCGGACAGCACGAGAAAGCCGGCGGCCTCCTTCAAAGGCGCTGAATAAGGATAAATCACCTCGCGGTCGGTGGTCTCGCAACCTTCGAGGTTCTCGGCCTGTGTCCGGCCCGTGCAGGTGATCGCTGAACCTTCGAGCTGCCCCGCTTGAAGCAGCTCCCACATCACCGACGGCACGCCACCCGCGCGATGAAAGCGTTCGCTCAGATATTTGCCCGCGGGTTGCATATTCACGAGCAACGGCACGTCGTAGCCGTGCTCCATCCAGTCGCTAACGCTGATCTCCACACCCGCATGCCGAGCCATCCCGACGATATGCGGCTGCGCGTTGGTCGATCCACCGATCGCGGCATTGACGCGGATCGCATTTAGAAACGCTTCTCGCGTCAGTATCTTCGAGGGACGCAAATCCTCGTACGCCATTTCGACGATGCGCTTGCCGGTCTCGTACGCCATCTGTCCGCGCTCGCGGTACGGGGCCGGGATCGCAGCATTGCCTGGCAATGACATGCCCAATGCCTCGGACATCGCATTCATCGTCGAGGCCGTGCCCATCGTGTTGCAATGCCCCGCCGATGGCGCGGAGTTGCACGCACGTCGAACGAACTCCTCCTCGTCGATTTCGCCCGCGCCGAGCAGCCGCCGCGAGCGCCAAATCACGGTTCCCGAACCGACGAGTTCGCCGTCGTGCCAGCCGTCGAGCATCGGCCCGCCGTTGAGCGTGATCGCGGGAATGTCGACCGTTGCTGCGGCCATGATCGCCGCCGGAGTCGTTTTGTCGCAGCCGGTCGTCAGCACCACTGCGTCGATCGGATAGCCGTTCAGGATCTCGACCAGCCCAAGATAGGCGAGGTTGCGGTCGAGCGCTGCGGTTGGGCGGCGACAATTTTCGAATATCGGGTGCGCCGGAAATTCCATCGGAATGCCGCCGGCGTCGCGGATGCCCGCCTTGATCCGATGCACCAGCTCGAGGTGGATTCGGTTGCACGGCGCGATGTCGGATCCCGATTGAGAAATTCCAACGATCGGCTTCCCCGACCGCAACTCCTCGCGGGTCAGGCCGTAATTCATGAAGCGCTCGATATAGAGCGCGGCCATGTCCGCGCGCTCCGGCGCCGCGAACCACTCGCGGGAGCGAAATGGGCGGGCCGGAGTACGCGTCATCGTCTCGTTTCTAGTGACCGGACATCTGCTCCAGTTCGACTCCGCGGGTCTCGTGAACCAGCTTCTGCACCAGGAAGAAGCTGATCACCGCGCAGACGCCATAGAACACGTAACTTCCGGTCAAACTCCAGGCGGCCATTGCCGGGAAGCTAAACGAGATAAGGAAGTTAGCGAACCATTGGGCGAAGCCGGCGACAGCCAAAGCCGAACCGCGAATCTGGTTAGGAAACATCTCACCCAGCATGACCCACATCACAGGGCCCCAGCTGAAGTTGAAGAAGATCACGTAGAGATTCGCCGCGACGACCGCGACCATTCCCAGATCCTTCGACAACACCAGCTTGGTGGAGTCCGCCGGGTCGAGTGATCCGTGGCTGAAGGCATAGACCATTACGAACAAGGTAACGGCCATGCCCGCAGAGCCGATCAGCAAGATGGGCTTGCGGCCGATCTTGTCGATGACGGCGATCGTCAGGAAGCATGCCGCAATCGAGACAGCACCGGAAACGATGTTGATGCCGAGCGACTGAGCTTCGGTGAAACCAGCAAGCTGCCACAGCGTCGCTCCATAATAGAAGATGACGTTGATGCCGACGAGCTGCTGGAAAACCGCCAGCATGATCCCGGCCCAGACGACCTTACGGATTCCACCACCCGGCGATTTGATGTCGCTCAGGCGAGGACGGTGATCTTCGGCGAAGGTCGCTTTGATCTCTGCAAGTTTCGCGCGCGCAACCGAGCTTCCGAACAGGCTGGCGAGAACGCTTTCAGCCTTTTCCTCTCGACCCTTCGAAACCAGGTAGCGAGGGCTTTCGGGGATCATGAACAAGGCCAGGAGGAAAATCGCGGCCGGGATTGCCTGCATCAAGTACATCCAGCGCCACGCCTGGATTCCTCCCCAGAATTCCGAGGTCGATGCCCCCGCCGTCTTCGCCAGGAAATAGTTGACCAGGAAAGCGGCCGTCAGGCCTGTAATGATCATGATCTGCTGCACGGTCGTCAGCCGCCCGCGAATGCTCGCCGGCGCAACTTCGGAGATGTAGGCCGGCGACAGCACGCTCGCCGCACCGACGGCCATGCCGCCGCAAATCCGCGCGATAACGAAAACGAGCTGCGATCCCGCCGCTCCCTGGACGAGAGCGCCGAACAGAAACAGCGCTGCCGCAACCATCATAGTGTTGCGCCGACCCATCAGATCAGCGAGGCGGCCGGCGAAGAATGCGCCGATGAAGCATCCAATGAGCAGGGAGGCCACGGTGAAACCGAGGCCGTTGGTCGGTGACCAGCTGCCCGGCACTAGGCCGAACGCCTTGGTGAGGCCGTCCTGGGTCCCGTTCACTGCGCCGCTGTCATATCCGAAAAGGAAGCCGCCGATCGTCGCAACCGCTACGATGGCTCCGATAAAGCCCATGTTGGCCCGGCTGGTACTCGCTTCAGTCATCTCTCTCCCCTCGACCGAAATCTGTTAGCGCTAACTTCTCCCGCCCCCGCGCCGAAATGCAAGAGCGCATGCCCGATTACGCACGCGAGGCCTGTAATTCACCGCGATTGGTTTTCTCGGACGGCGGCGGCCCCGACGATTCCCTGATCACCAGCTCGTGGTCCAGGATCACTTCCTGCGAGCTACCGCTGCGCACCCGGCGGCGAATCTTGAGATCCGCGAGCAACAGGTTCAGCGCCGCTGCGGCCATTGCCGACACCGGCTGGCGGATCGTCGTCAGCTCAGGCCACACAGTCGTCGCCGGTGCGGTGTCATCGAAGCCGACGACGCTGAGGTCTTTCGGCACATCGAGCCCGCGCCGGTGAGCGACGCTCACCACTGCGGCCGCCATGTCATCATTACTTGCGAAGATTGCCGTCGGCGCATTAGCTCGCGACAGTAATTTCTCCGCCGCCTCGAGCCCGGAGCGGAACGTGAAGAAGCCCTGCACCACCGCGATGTCACTTTTGCGGAGGCCCGCTTCATTCACCGCAGCCATGAAACCCCGCTCACGCTCGGCGCTGGCGATTTGGTCAGGATGTCCCTTGATCAGGCCAATGCGCGTGTGGCCGAGACCGATTAGATAGTCGGTGACTTCCTTGGCGGCCGCGAAGTCGTCGATCCGCACGTTCAACGCATTAGGATGAAGCTGGCCCATCGCGACAGTGACCACCGGCGTGCCGGCGGCCTCGAGCTCCGACAGGATAGGCACGGACTCCGAAAGCGGCGGCGGCAGGATCACGCCTTCGGCATCAGCCTGGGCAAACCGACGCGCGACCTCGCGCTGTTCCGCCTCGCTCTCTGACTCGCACGCTTCGATCACCAGATGGCAGCCGCTTTCGCGCGCGGCCTCGAGCGCACCCACCAGGAATTGACTGAGGTAGGCGGCCGACGGGTTCGAATAGAGTAGGCCGATATGCGTCGCCTCGCCCGCCGCCAGGTTTCGCGCCGCCGTGTTCGGCGAATAGTTCATCTTCTCGATCGTTTCGAGAACGTTTTGGCGCGTCTGCTCGCGGACGTTCTGCTCCTTATTGATGACTCTTGAAACGGTCATCGCCGACACGCCGGCAGCACGCGCAACGTCCTCGATCGTGACGCTGCCTCGGCTGCGGCGGCTCGGCTTGGAAGGAGCAGGCATTAAGACGCGTCCTATCATTCGCGGACAGCATTGCAACGCACGGACTGCAGGTTATGGTAGCGCTATCATTTTGGTCACGAAGGACAGGGGATGACTTCCAGGCCGCACATCGTTGCAACGCTCGCTCTCGCAGGCTCACTCGCCGCATCGACATCCGCGGCGCAAACGCCGGCAAACGCACCAATTTACAAGGATCCGCGCCAGCCGGTTGAGCGTCGGGTTGAGGATTTGCTCGGTCGGATGACGCTCGACGAGAAGGTCGCGCAGCTCGAGACGATCTGGGAGAGCAAGGCGAAGCTTCAGACCGTTACCGGTGATTTTTCATCGGAGATGGCGTCGAAGAATTTCCCGAACGGCATCGGTGGATTTGCGCGGCCTTCGGACAAACGCGGCGTCGACGCCAGCAACGCCGCGGCCGGCGCAACGCGCGCCATAAACCGCAACGCTCGAGAAACCGCGGACTACATCAACGCCGCGCAGCATTGGGCGGTCGAACGCACGCGGCTCGGCATCCCGATCCTGATGCATGAGGAATCGCTTCACGGTTATGTCGCGCGCGACGCGACCAGCTTTCCGCAGGCGATCGGCCTGGCCAGTAGCTGGGATCCCGACCTCGTCACCAAGGTGTTCGGCGTCGCCGCCCGCGAAATGCGGGCGCGCGGTGCATTCCTGGCGCTTGCTCCGGTCGTCGATGTCGCCAAGGACCCACGGTGGGGCCGCATCGAGGAAACTTACGGGGAAGACCCCTATCTCGTCAGCCAGATCAGCCTCGCCGCGGTGCGGGGGTTTCAGGGCCCGACGCTTCCGCTCGCGCCCGACAAAGTGCTCGTAACCTTGAAGCATTTCACCGGTCACGGCGCACCCGAGAGCGGGACTAACGTCGGACCAGCGCATGTCGGCGAGCGCGAGCTTCGTACCGATTTCTTCCCGCCGTTCGAGCGAATCGTGAAAGCCTACCCGATCCAGTCGGTCATGGCCTCGTACAACGAAATCGACGGCATCCCGTCCCATGCAAACAGCTGGCTCCTGAACGGCGTTCTTCGCGGCGAGTGGAAGTACGGCGGCGCGGTCGTCAGCGATTATTACGGCATTCGTGAGCTGATGACTCGGCACAAGATGTTCTCGAACATCGCGGATGCTGCGGAAAGATCGATCAAGTCCGGTGTCGACGTCGAAACACCGGACCCCGAAGGCTTCGCTGCCCTGCCCCAACTGGTGCAATCCGGCCGAGTGCCGCAGGCGATGGTCGATGAAGCCGTCCGCCGGGTCCTTCGTCTCAAATTCCAGTCGGGGCTGTTCGACAACCCTTACCCTGACCCGACGACCGCCGACGCAAAGACCGCCACCCCCGACGCAGTCGCGCTTGCCCGCGAAGCTGCAGATCGAACGATTATTCTCCTTAAGAACGACCACAAGATTCTCCCGCTAAACGCTACAAGAATCCGGCGCATGGCCGTCATTGGCACGCATGCCAAAGATACGCCGATAGGCGGCTACAGCGACGTTCCGAAGCATGTCGTCAGCGTGCTCGAAGGTATGCAGGAAGCGGGCAAAGGCCACTTCGCGGTCGACTTCGCCGAGGGCATACGGATCACCCAGGAACGCTGCTGGTCTTGCGACGAAGTAAAGCTCGCTTCGCCCGCCGCAAATCGCAAGCTGATCGCCGAAGCCGTCGCGACCGCGCGCAAGGCTGACATGATCGTGATGGTGCTCGGCGACAATGAGCAGACTAGCCGCGAAGCCTGGGCGGACAATCATCTCGGCGACCGTTCGACGCTTAACCTCATCGGCCAGCAAGAGGACCTGGCCCGCGCCATCTTCGCGCTGAAAAAGCCGACGGTCGTCGTGCTTCTCAATGGTCGACCCCTAGCGGTGAACTATCTCGCGGAAAAAGCGCCGGCGCTGGTCGAAGGCTGGTATCTCGGCCAGGAAACCGGCCATGCCGTGGCCGACGTCCTGTTTGGCAAGGTCAATCCCGGCGGCAAGCTACCGGTGACGATCGCCCGCTCGGTCGGCCAGCTTCCGGTCTATTACAACCACAAGCCGACATCGCGTCGCGGCTACCTCTTCGACACGACCGCGCCGCTCTACCCGTTCGGTTACGGGCTCAGTTACACAACCTTCGACATCTCCGCGCCGCGCGTCGTGACCCCGGCCATTTCAGCGGGGGAGCCAGCCCGGGTCGATGTCGATGTGGCGAATACCGGCGGCCGCGCTGGCGACGAAGTGGTGCAACTCTATGTCCATGATGACGAAGCGTCGGTCACAAGGCCGGTGATCGAGCTGAAGCGCTTTCAGCGCGTGACCCTGAATCCAGGCGAGCGCCGAACCATCAGCTTCGACCTTCAGCCCGAAGACCTGGCTCTATGGAATGTCGATATGAAACAGGTCGTCGAGCCCGGCACCTTCACCATCTCGTCAGGCCCAAACTCGGTCGACCTCAAGAGCGCGAAGCTCACCGTCACGGCGTCGTCGCGGTAGGCCCTCCAGGGCAGATCGCGGCAAGCGCCGCAGAGAAATCGCTGCGCTGCGGAAGCGCGATGCCGCGGGCGATTGCCTTGCCCTCAAGGCCTTTGGGTTCGGCCGTCAGTTTCGGATCGACCTGGTCGGCATAGGCGGGATCTCGCTCTGCATCAGGCAAACTGACGAAGCGAAACCCCGCCGAACGGTAGAGGCCGATCAGCCGCGGCAGCATTCGCGCTTCGAACGGGCTCTCGTGGAGCAAGACGACATAGGGAATGTCGCGCCCATATAGCTTGTCGGACAGCTGGCGGGCGAACGCGATGCCCTCGGTCGCGGCCTGCAAATATGTTCGCTCCAGCTCGGCCACTGCCTTGTCGTTCCTGGCCGCGCTGCAACGCGCGAACGGCGCGGTCCACGCCCAGTCCGAAAAGTCCATGGTGACCGCCGCAATTCTGTACCCATGCTTCGCAAGGATCGCGCGCGCCGCTGTTCGCTGCGCGTCGTCCTTCCCCTCGTCAAGGAACGGATAGCGGAACCAGAGCCAGTCGGTTCCTGCGCTCGTCTTGGCGAGCACCGGCTCGTTCTTCACCAGCTCATCCTCGAATTGCTCGATCGACATTTCGCTCAAATGCCGGTGCATCCAACCATGATTACCAAGCCGAAGGCCCCGCGCCCGCCACGCTGTCAAGACGTGCGCCGTGTCCGGACGGTCGCCGATCCAGTGCGCGTTTACAAAACCATAGGCGGGCAAATGCTCAACGGCGGCGCCAACACCCGCCACGACCGAATCGGGCGTATCGCCCGGCGGGTAAGGCCCGTGAAGCGGAAGATCGTCGATCGTCAGCGCGATCTGAAGACCCGAGTTCGTCGGTTGCGGCTGAACACTGGCGCAAGACAGGAGAAGCGCGGTCGGGATCAATGCAATTATTCGTCTCATTGTGCCTTCATCCCTGCATCGTGGGCGTAAAGGCCGAACACCGCACCGACGAAGCCGCCTGCCTTCTTTGTGCTGAGGACGGTTCCATCGGCGCGGATTAGCGAATGCCAGCGTCGCCCATCTCCACTCCAGCTAAAATCATACGCTGCCCCGCGCGCCGCAATCCGCAGTTCGACCGGTGCGGCGGACGGCAGTGGTGCGGTTGCGAGCAATTCCCCCGCGATACCCGAATTGTCGCGCCGACGGAGCCGCACCACACGCTTGCCGTGATCGCGGCCGACGGCGAGGAAATACCAATGCTCGTCATTCTGGAACGCGACCAGTCCGGCCTCGGCCGTATCACTACTTGGATTGAACCTGATCCTCGTCGTCGCCGTCGCATTCAGATGCTGCTGCCTCCGAACAATCAGCGACGGATTACTTACATCGCCCAGGCCCTCCGGACGCGGCGTCAGCTGCAAGGCCCCGCCCGATAGTCTCCACCATTTTGCGACCGGGTTACGCAGCATCATCCAGTAAAGCGGCAACCTCGATCCGTTGAACTCGTCCCGAATGGCAAAGCTTCCGCTCGTCGGAGCCGACGCCGTCGGTGCTGCTGCGAGGTTGGGTCGCTTCATGACCCACGGCACCTGCGTCTTTGGCTCGGTAATCCGCGGCCAGCCGTCCTTCCACGTCACCGGCATGAGGAACGTCTCGCGGCCAGTGTTGAAATTGCGCCCGTCATATGGCCGCACGCCGAGGAACATGGACCACCAGTCGCCGCCCTGGGTCTTCACGAACGAAGCATGACCTGTCGACGTGATCGGTCCCTGGATATCGCGTTGGGTCAGGATCGGATTGCGGTCGAACGGCTCGTAAGGGCCGGTCACCTTGTTGCTCCGGAACACGACTTCGGAATGCCGTTCCTCAGTGCCGCCCTCCGCCGCAATCAGATAATAAGTCCCATCCTTCTCGAAGATGTGAGGCCCTTCGATCCAGATCGGGTTTTGATCGGGGCGAACTCCGGAATCGACGATGACTTGGCGCGATCCGACCAGTTTCATTTGCCTGGAATCGAATTCCTGCAGCCAGATTGCGCGATGACCCTCGTAACGCGGCTTGCTCTCCGGAGGACCGTTGTTGCTGATCCAGGCCCGTCCGTCGCGATCCCAGAACAATGACGTGTCAATGCCATCGATTTCCGGAAGCCAGGTCGGGTCGGACCAGGGGCCCGCCGGGTTCGTCGCGGTGATAACGAAATTGCCGCCGCAGCCGACGCACGTGTTGAGGATGTAGAACTTCCCATCGTGGAAACTGATGTCCGGCGCATAGACGCCCTGCCACATTGTCATCTTCGCAAAGTTTAGCTGTCCCGGCCGATTGATCGCGTTCCCGATCTGGGTCCAGTTCACGAGGTCGCGGCTATGAAACACGGGAATTCCCGGAAACCAGGCGAAAGTTGAGTTGACGAGGTAATAGTCGCTGCCAACGCGCACGACGCTCGGGTCTGGATAGAAACCTTGCAGGACGGGGTTGGCGTATTGGCCGACTGCCGGCTTCGGCAGGTGATCATCGCCGCGATATTCGAACCACTCGAAGCTTGCCTGAGCCGCAGCGCTTGCAAGCAGGGCGAGTGCGATTCCGCTCACTCAGGCCTTGTGGCGCGACGACGCCGATCGGAACGCCGCCGCCATCGCCTCACGCAATGGTTTGGGCCGGAAATTGGCGTCATATGGAGTGCCGCGCTTCAGGGTCTTATCCCTGCGCGGGTCGAAATCCGTGAGCCAACTGTACCGGTCGGCCATGCCCCAGGCGAGCACGTTGCCGAGTTGGGGATAGCTCAACATCAGGTCGAGATAAGCGCGTCCGTAATCAGCAACCATCCGATCGCGAAGACCATTATTCGTCGGCGCCGAATGGTCGTTCACATCGAACTCGGTGATCACAAGCTGGTAGCCCATCGCCACGACTTCATCGATGAAGCGGCGCCAGGGCCCTTCCGACTCCCGCACAATCTTTGCAACCGACCAGTCTTTCAGCAGGCGGATGTGCGACTGGACGCCGAGCGCATCGACTGGCGTGCCGCGCTTCTTGAAGCCTTCGAGCAGCTTCAGCACTCCGGCCATGTGCCGCTCGTCGTCGGCCGTGCGCTCCCAGCTCATATAATCGTTGTAAACCAGCTGGGCGTGCGGCGCGGCTTCGCGCGCGGCCTCGAACATCAGATCGAGGAAAGCTTCGCCGCCGAGCGCGCGCGTTACGTTCGTGTCACGGATCTGCCCGGTCTCCGGCTGAATCGCCTCGTTGACGACGTCGTACGAATAAATCCGCGTGCCATAACGTCCGCAAACGGTGCGGACGTGACCGACGAGTAGCGCTGCAGCTTCATTTGTCGAAGTAAATTGCTTCTCGGCCAGCCAGGTCGGATACCATTTGGTCGGCGTCCAGAAGAGCGTGTGCCCGCGTAGTTTGAAGTGATGGCGCTCAGCGTAATCGGCGATCGCATCGAAGGCACGGAAGTCGAACTCCGGAGTCCGCCGCACCCACTGCCACTTCAATTGGTTCTCGGGAACGAGAAGCGAGCAATCACGCTCGAGCAGCGAGGTGTATCTAGGGTTGGAGATGCTTCCGGCGTCAGTCTTTGGCGGGCTCCACGCAACGGCCGACCCAAATCGCCTGCCGCTGCGTCGCGCTAGCGCATCTAACGATGTCGATCTTGCTGGTGCAGCAAATGACGGTGGCGTCACAGCGAGTGCCGCCATAGCCGCCAAACTCTCGCGCCTGGTTACACGCACGAGCTTCCCTCCTCTTATAATGATAGCGCTAACAGGATAGGCTGTTGCTCACAATGAGGCATTTCAACTGCGTCATTCTAGCTGCGCTGCTCTGGCTTGCTTTAGCAACACCCGCGCAGGCGGAGGACGGCTATCGTTTGTGGCTTCGATACGACCCGCTACCCGCGCACGTTCGGCAGCGTTACTCGCCGGACGCGACCGAGATCGTATTGAAGACGAACGGTGCAATCGCCCAATCCGCCGCCGGCGAATTGCAGCGAGGACTGTCGGGCCTGCTCGCCAAGCAGGTTCCAAATCACACCGTGGTCCGCAACGGGGCTGTCGTCATTCGACTGACCAAGGACACCGCCCTTGGCGCCGAAGGCTTTTCAATCAGGTCCGTACGTACCGCCGGGCACCGCACGACGGTCATCGAGGCCAATAACGAACGCGGCTTGCTCTACGGCGCTTTCGCTCTCCTGCGCCGGGTCCAAACCCAGCGTTCGATCGATCGCCTCGATGTCCGCGAGAGGCCAAAGCTCGCGCTGCGCATGCTCGACCATTGGGACAATCTCAACGGCAGCGTCGAGCGTGGTTATGCCGGACGCTCCCTGTGGGACTGGCGGACTTTGCCCGAGTGGAAAGACCCGCGCTATACCGACTACGCGCGCGCCGACGCCTCGATCGGCATCAACAGCGTCGTCATCAACAATGTTAATACGCAAGCGGATATCCTGACCGAGCCGTATCTGAAGAAGGTAGCGGCGCTCGCGGATATTCTCAGACCGTGGGGTATCCGGGTGTTTCTCTCGGCCCGGTTCTCGGCGCCGATGGACATTGGCGGGCTGAAAACGGCGGACCCGCTCGACCCGGCGGTGCGGGGCTGGTGGAAGGCGAAAGCGGACGAGGTTTACACGGAGGTTCACGATTTCGGCGGGTTCCTGGTCAAGGCCAACTCAGAGGGCGAGCCGGGCCCGCAAGACTATCATCGCACTCATGTCGACGGAGCGAACATGCTCGCCGATGCCCTTCGCCCGCACGGCGGAATCGTGCTGTGGAGGGCGTTCGTTTATACATCGGCAAACGAAGATCGCGCGAAGCAGGCCTATGACGAATTCGCGCCTTTAGACGGCAAATTCGCCGAAAATGTCGTGGTTCAGATCAAAAACGGGCCAATCGACTTCCAACCGCGCGAACCTTTCCATCCGCTTTTCGGGGCCATGCCGCACACCCGCCTGGCGTTGGAGGCGCAGATCACCAAGGAATATCTCGGGTTCAACACCCACCTCGCCTACTTGGGCACCATGTGGGAGGAAGTGCTGAAGGCACGCACCTTCCGCCCGCAGCAGAGCTCGCGCGTGACTGACACGATCAGCGCGATGGCAGGCGTCGCCAATATCGGGTCGAGCCGGAGCTGGAGCGGGTCGCAGTTCGACCAAGCCAATTGGTATGCATTCGGGCGACTGGCTTGGGAGCCGGACGCATCCGCGAAGTCGATTGCCGAGGAGTGGATTCGGATGGCGTGGGGCAACGACCCGCGGGTCGTCAGAACAATTGTGCCGATGATGATGAGATCACGTCAGGCCGTGGTCGATTACATGACTCCGCTTGGCCTCGCTCATTTGATGGGGACCGACCACCATTATGGTCCTGCGCCGTGGGTGTCAGACTTGCAGCGCCCGGAGTGGAATCCCGTTTATTATCATCGCGCCGACACCAACGGGATCGGCTTCGACCGGACGGCGACCGGCAGCAATGCCATGGCGCAATACGAACCGAAGGCCGCGCAGCAATTCAGCGGCGACGACTATCTGTTGTGGTTCCATCATGTGCAGTGGGACCAGCGGCTCGATACCGGCCGCACCGTCTGGGACGAACTTGTCTGGCGCTACGACCACGGTGTCGATGAAGTACACGAAATGCGTCGGGACTGGGCCAAGTTGCGCGGATCGGTCGATCGACAGCGTTTCGACGAAGTTGCAGCGTTCCTTGCGATTCAGGAGCGCGAAGCGAAATGGTGGCGCGACGCCTGCATTGCTTACTTCCAAAGCTTATCGCACCGACCGCTGGCGCGCGGGGTCGCTCCTCCTGAGCACCCCCTCTCCTATTACGAAGCGCTCCGCTTTCCTTACGCGCCCGCGCACTGACCAAAAAAGAGCCCCTCCGAAGAGGGGCTCCAGGGGAAGTGTGTATCTAAGTTACCCGCCGCGTTCGCCGCTCGGAGCTGGCGGCGGAGGCGGAGGTGCCGGCGGTGGTGGTTGCGGCACGGGACAGGTTGCCGTCGCCAGGACTACCGACCCGTCCGGGCAAGCCTGAGTAGCCGGCGGAGGCGGCGGCATCGGCGGTGGCGGAGGCGGCGGCGGAGCGGCCGTGTGGCCTCCAAAGGTTCCGCGAACAATGAACGAGAAGCGCCGGTCGTTCATGAAGTACGACCGCGGCGCCAACCGTCCGTCCAACGTGTATTGCTGGAGCGTCTTGGTCACTTCGTTCGTGAGGTTCGTCGCCTGTACGCCGATCTTCAGCGCTGGTGAGACAGTGAAGAAGGCCGATGCATCCAGCGTGCCCGTCTTGTCATTCCAAATCGGGAAGTACGGGAAGATGACGTCTGATTCCGTCAGCAGGAACTTCGACCGCCAGTTGTAAGCAACACGGATCGACACCGGCCCTTTCTCATAGAAGGGTTGGATGTTGAACTGGTGCTTCGACAATTGCGCGAGCGGCAGGTTTCCGGCCACGCCGATCGGCGCCGAGTTGGTCGGGTTACCACCGTTCAGGAACGAGTTCGGAATGCCCTTGCTCGTTACATAGGTGTAGTTCGCGCTGAGACCGAAACCGCTGAGCAACCCAGGCAAGAAGTCGTACACCTGGTTGTAGGCGATTTCGAACCCGCGAACCTTGCCCGTGCCATGGAAGTTATTGGGGGCACGAACAAACACGCCTTCGGTCACACCATTGCTCGTGATGTCGAGTTCGGTCGTATTGTTGTAGACGTAGTTGTGGATGTTCTTCAGGAAGCCGTCGATTGTGATCGATCCAAGCCGGTTCCCTGCGAAATACCATTCGAGCGTGGCATCGAAGTTGTCCGACGTGATCGGCTTCAAGAGTGGATTGCCGGATGTCACCTGGATCTGGCCAGTGCTCTGGATTGCAAACGTCCGGAAATTGCGAATGTCCGCGAGAGATGGCCTCGCAAGATCCCGGCTTGCAGCCAACCTAAAGATCAGGTCGTTGGTAAGACCGAATTTCAGGTTCGCGCTCGGTAGCCAGTAAGACGCCTTCCTGGTGGCCGTGTCCGGCGGAGTTTCGCCGGTGGCCCATTGTTGGAGCGCCTCGTACCCCGCCTGACCAAGCACACAGACTCCCCCTGGCGTGGTGGGAGTCCCCGGCGGGGCACCGACCGGAGGCGTGCGCGGAGCGCACGTCGTACCGAACGGAGCTGCAATTCCAAGAGCCTGCTGGGACGGAACGCCGATTGCGCCCGCAGACGAGAGGTCATCGTGGACGAAGCGCACGCCGATGTTGCCGTCCAGTCGAACATTGCCGAATACCGGCTCGTCCTGGCCGAAACGCAGCATAGCATAGGCGTTCTCGGTCTTTTGGCCGACATGCTGAATCTCGCTAGGCAGGAACGGTGTCCCGGGAACGACGCCTGCCCGCTCGGCCAATGGCACCCACGACTGAGCACCTGCTCCGCCATGTGATGCGGCAAAAGCCTGTACCGCCTGGAAGAAATCGACCGCTTGGTCGTAACCGCCAATGAGATTGCCATTGTAGTAATTGGCGGACGGCGGAGCGTTAGTATCGCCGCGGAAGAAATTGTCCCAAGTGTGCAGTGAGACATTCCCTTCGGGCACCCCGATCTGGTCCATTGTCGCCGCGAAGCCAGTCCAGACCTCGCTCAGCGATCCCCAGTTGTACGTAGTATATTTGATATTCTGCTGACGATCCGAATAGCGCGCGCCAAACTTCAGCTGTTTAAGGAAGCCGTCGTTGAGAAAGTTGTAGGCAACGTCCCCTTTGAACGCCCACTCATGGCCGCGGCTATGTTCGATGTGGTCCATCGCCGAGCGCCAGTAAGTGTAACGCGGATCGCTGAAATATTCCGCGTCCGACGCGTTCGTTAGCTGCGGCGTGGCGCCAGTCCAAAGCCCGAGCGTAAGCGGCTTGTGAGGCGTGATGGCCGGATAGTCGCCCGTCAGGTCGACTTCCTGATCGGCGAAGATGGAACCATGAACACCGAAGTCGAGGGTATCGTGCTTCGCCTTCACATACTGCCCGTCCAGATTGACGTCCCAGTGCGTTGTGGGTTTGAACTTCAAATTGATCGACTGATCTTGGACGATATTATCGTCCTGGACCTGGCGGTTGTTCAGCGTGTGCTGCATGCCACCAGCGGCAATCCGGTCACCTACCTGCTCCGAGCCGAAGCCGGCGTTGATCGGGCTGCCGCGCCAGCCGCCCGTCGGAAGCGTGATATAACCGCTCTCAAATAAACCATCATCGTCATATTGGTAGTTCGGATAGTCCACCCCGTTCGCGCCGTGAATCGTTCCGTTCGGCCCGACCGCACAGAGAGCAATCGGCTGCGCACCCTGGTTCGGATACACGCCGCCGATAGGCCCGTTGGTGTTCGGCTGGCAGCCGGCCGGGAACGTATTGTATTCCGATAGGTCAGAGGCAGCTTCGAAGGTATATTCACCCCAGCGTTCGCTGGCGTGCGACCGCAGGAATTGCGCGGTTAGCAACGCGCGTTGGTCGAGGCTTTGCCACTGCGCGGCCGCAGCGATGCCGCGGCGCTTGCGGTCATAATTCTGGGTGCGGAATTGACCGCCGATCGGCGCATAGCGAGTGTCGGCAAAGTCGTAAAAACCGTCTGCTGCGCCCGTCGCAGCGCCGAAGCATGACCCACCGAGGACCCCTGGCCCGGGGATTGCCGCTCCGCCCAGTCCATCGTTATTCTGGCCGCCTTGCCAACCATTGATATTGGGCGGGAAGCCGGTACTGTCCGTAGTGCCCGGAAGCGGTGTGCGACAGGTGATGTTTCTCGGATCGGTCGTGTTCGCGGTGAGCGCGAAATTGCCGTCGCGAGTCTGGAAGTTCGAGACTTGGACGCCATCGGCGCGGCTCTTCAAGCGCGAATAGGAAAGCGCGCCGAGCAGGCCAATGCGGCCAATACCCGTATCCCAATTGTCGCTGACGAGCAGCGAACCGACCGGAGACCATTTCTTCGAAAGGTCGCCGTATGTCGCCTCAAGATCGTAACCGATGTGAAGGCCCTTGTTGTCGAAGGGCAGACGCAGATTCATGTTGATCGTGCCGGAAAGACCGCCCTCGATGCGGTCGGCGGTCGTTTCCTTATAAACTTCCACTGAACCCAGGAGCTCGGCCGGAACATCCTGGAAATTGATGGCCTGTCCGTAGACGCCGGTCGAGAATGTGTCGCGGCCGTTGAACTCAGAACGGACGTAGGTGAGTCCGCGAACAACGACGCCAGAGCCCTCCGCCGAGAAGTGGTCGGGATCGCTGCTGCCGGCGAATCGGTTGATCGACACGCCTGGGACGCGCTGTAGCGCTTCGGTCACAGAGCGGTCGGGAAGGGCGCCGATGTCTTGCGCGGTGATGACGTCGACGACGGTGTCGGAATTGCGCTTCTGGTTCTGCGCGCTCCGCAAGCTCTGTCGAATGCCGGTCACGACGATCGCGTTGCGCTCGGCCGGAGTCGTGCTGGTCGAGTTTGCGACCGTGTCTGACTGATCCGGATTTGTCGCCGGCGCCGGCGCATCCGTCGATTGCGCAAGCGACGGCGAGGCCGCAGCGAATGCACAGATCGCAATAAATGAAACACCCGCACGCAAAACGCGCACGGAATCCGAGTGTCCCGTTGAAATGGCCATTAGCCGCTCCCTGTTCTGGTAGCGCTAACACGCGCGACCAGCCTCTCTCCTGACAACTGCATAACTCGCACTCTTTTTGGCGGCAAGAGTGATAAAGTTAGCGCTAACGTAAAGAGTCGAAATAGTGTGGCAGCGTTGCCGCACTTAACGAAAGTTGCCCCGCTAAGCATTTGTTTTCAGGCGAGTTGGGGCCGCGGTAGATTGGCTTGATTGACGCAGCAAAGTCGGGAACCTTGCGCGCGGGCGCACCTCTTGGGGGAGATGCATGGAGGGCGAGGAAAAGGTGAAGGTCATCGTCGTTGGCGGTGGAACCGCCGGCTGGATGACCGCGGCCGCTCTCACCAAACTATTGCCGACGCGATGCGACGTAACGCTGGTCGAGTCGGAGGCCATTGGGATCGTCGGGGTCGGCGAAGCGACCTTGCCGCACATTCGCGGATTCAATGAGCGTCTCGGGATCAACGAAGCCGAGTTCATGGCCGCAACGCGGGCAACCTTTAAGCTCGGCATCGAATTTCGCGACTGGGCGCGCAAAGGTGATTCCTACATCCACCCGTTCGGCGCCTTTGGCCGCGGCCAGGGTGACGTCGATTTTCATCATTACTGGTCGCGCCTTCGCGAAGCCGGCGCTGACGTTGCACCCATTGGCGATTATTCGATGGCGGTGACAATGGCCTACGCCAATCGCTTCGCCCTGCCCGACCCCGATCCGGCAAAGGTCGAATCGACGTTCAACTACGCCTATCAGTTCGACGCGACTTTGTTCGCGCCGTTCCTGCGTTCCATTGCCGAAGGACAGGGCGCCAACCGGATCGAAGGGCGCATTGTCGATGTCGAGCTGGATGGCGAGACCGGTGATGTCGATGCGCTGAAGCTCGAGAGCGGAGAGCGGATTGCAGGCGACCTCTTCATCGATTGCTCGGGCTTCGTCTCGCTCGTCATCGGTAAGACATTGGCCGAGCCATTCGAGGATTGGTCGAAATGGCTCCCGTGCGACCGCGCGGTTGCGATGCCGTGCCGAACGGAGACTGCCCTGACCCCGTACACAAGCGCGAGCGCGATGGACGCCGGCTGGCGCTGGCGGATTCCGCTGCAGCACCGCACGGGCAACGGCTACGTCTATTCATCCGACTTCACGAGCGACGACGAGGCGCGGGCAGCAATCGTGGCTGCTGTCGAAGGCGAACCGATCGCGGAGCCTCGAGTGCTTAAGTTCAAGGCCGGCAGGCGCACTCGAAGCTGGGTCAGAAATTGCGTCGCGGTCGGGCTTGCGAGCGGCTTTCTGGAGCCGCTGGAATCGACCAGCATCTATTTGATCCAGGCGGCCATCACCGCGCTGGTCGAGTTGTTTCCCGAACGCGAAATCTCGCCGATCGATCGCGACGAATTCAACCGCCTGATCGATCTTGAATATGACCGCATCCGCGACTTCCTGATTCTGCACTATCACGCGACCGAACGCGCCGACACGCCGTTCTGGGACTATGTGCGGACCATGTCCGTGCCCGACACCCTGCAGGAGAAGATCGACCTGTTCCGTCGGAGAGGTCGCCTAGTAAAATACCGCGAGGGCGTGTTCCTCGATGCAAGCTGGGTCGCGGTCTACACCGGGCAGCGGGTTGTTCCGGAAGGCCATGACCGGCGCGCCGACCTGCCGCCGATGGACGGCTTGGTTCGCGGTGCTGCGGCGCTTCGCGATGAGATCCGTGAGAAGGCCGGTCGGATGCCGGATCATCGCGCTCATATCGAACGCTACTGTCCAATGGCGGAGGCGGCATGAGCGATATTCAACGCGTTCTCGTCGCGGGCGGCGGGATCGTTGCGTGGTCGGCAGCCGCCGCGCTGAAACGCAGACTGCCCATGCTCGATGTGCTGGTCATCAGCAGCCCGCCGCCAGAGGATTCGCTCGCGGATCGGCTAGGGAACACGCTGCCATCCATTGCCGAATTCCATTCCGACCTGGGCCTGTCCGATGAGGACACAATCGTCCGAGCCCAAAGCGGCTTTCGGTTCGGATCGCTGTTCTCGGGGTGGGGGGGTGAGCGCGCCGATTACGTGCACGCCTACGGCAGTTACGGTGCGTCGGTCGGCGGCGTTCCGTTTCACCAACTCTGGCTGCGCGAAGGTCACCCGATTTCGTATGACTCATTTTCGCTCGGTTCCGAGCTCGGGCGTGCCGAGAAGTTCGCGAACGCAGGAATGCCGGAAGTTCAAATCGGCTACGGGCTTCGGCTGAATGTCGATCGATATTGCGAATTGATCCGGGCCTACGCGCTTCACCTTGGCGCCAGCGAACGAACAGGTGGAGTGGTCGAAGTCGAGCGTCGCGACGACGGCTTTATTGTCGCAGCAATCCTGGCCGATGGTGCGCGGGTCGGGGCAGACTTGTTCGTCGACTGTACCGGCCCGGGAGCGCGCATTCGTTCGCGGATCGATCACGAATTCGAAGCCTGGTCGAAATGGCTGCTCTGCGACCGGGTGAGCATGACGCGTGACCGAGAGGAGTCACTTCTCGACGAGATCGCGGCAACGCCGAATGGATGGACTTCAAAGTGCGCTGCAGCCTTTTCTTCCGCGCACGGGAGCGGCGAAGGGCTTTTGCTTAGCCAGGGCCGCCTGGCCAAGCCCTGGGTTCGCAATTGCGTTGCAATCGGCGATGCTGCCGTTTTGGTAGAGCCGCTCGAGTGGACCAACCTGCACCTAGCGCACAGCCAGATCGACCGTCTCGTCTCCATGATGCCCGGCGCCGACTGCGCACCCGTCGAACTGGCTGAATATAATCGTCAGTGCAACGCAGAGGCCGACCGCGTCCGCGACTTCATCTGTATGCATTATGTTACAGCGCGCCGTTCCGAACCCTTCTGGAAGGACGCCTCGTCGGTCGAATTACCGGACTCATTGCAGCACAGCATGTCCCTATTCGCAGAGCGCGGGCGGCTCCCTTATTACGAGGAGGAGACGTTCACGCGCGACAGCTGGCTTGCGGTATTGTTCGGCCAGGGTTCCTATCCGCGCCGCGTCGACCCGCTCGCTTTTGCGCTTCCATCCGAGCAGGTGGAAAGCACTCTAAGCGCATGCCGCGAATCCATCGCCAGTTTCGCCGCTTCGCAGCCGAGCTATCGTGAATTCATCTCGCAATTAGGGCAACGCGCACCGGCATGAACGAACACAGCATCAAAGAGGTCGTGATTGTCGGTGGTGGCACCGCGGGATGGATGGCAGCCGCCGCTCTCTCGCGCTTTCTCGACAATGGTTACACCCGAACGACGTTGATCGAGTCAGACGAGATTGGAACGATCGGAGTCGGGGAGGCAACCATCCCTCCCCTGCTTAACTTCAATGGCCTGCTTGGAATCAACGAGAACGATTTCATTCGCGAAACCAAGGCGACGTTCAAGCTTGGCATCGAATTCGTAAATTGGGGGAAGCTCGGTCAGCGCTATTTTCACCCGTTCGGAACACTCGGCCAAGACCTGCAAGGTATTCCATTTCATCAGCTCTACCTTCGGGAGCGCCAGCGGCGGGTGATGCCCGACATCTGTGCCTGGGGCATGAGTGCGGTTGCCGCGAGCCAGGGTAAATTCCTTCGTCCCGGACGCGGCGCCCAATACCCGCTCGACCAGATGCTTTATGCGTTTCACTTCGACGCTGGGCTCTACGCGCCCTTCCTGCGTTCCTATGCCGAACGCGTTGGCATACGGCGCATCGAAGGCAAGGTCGTAGACGTAAAGCTGCGGGCGGAAGACGGTCACGTCGAAAGTGTGCAACTGGGCGACGGTCAGGAAATCGGCGGCGATCTATTCATCGACTGCTCCGGCTTTCGGGGTCTACTCATCGAACAAGCGCTCGATACCGGCTACGAGGACTGGACTCATTGGCTGCCCTGCGATCGGGCGATCGCCGCGCCCTGCGCGCATGGCGGACCGCTCGATCCATTCACCCGCTCGACGGCGCATGCAAGCGGTTGGCAATGGCGAATCCCCCTCCAACACCGGATGGGCAATGGGCATGTTTACTGCAGCTCGTTCATCTCCGACGACGAAGCCGAGCGTGTTCTCGTTGAAAATCTTGAAGGCGAATTGCTGGGCGACCCTCGCCGCCTCTCGTTCACCACCGGGCGGCGCAAGCTCGCCTGGAACAAGAACGTTGTGACGCTGGGGCTATCCAGCGGCTTCGTCGAACCGTTGGAATCGACCAGCATCCACCTGATCCAGGCAGGCATAGCGCGCCTCATCGCTTTATTCCCCGATAAGCGCTTCAACCCGATCGAGCGCGACGAGTATAATCGCAACATTCAAAGCATTTTCGAATGGGTCCGCGACTTCATCATCCTTCATTATAAGGCGACGAGCCGGGACGATTCCGACTTCTGGAACCAATGCGCCGCGATGGACATCCCGGACAGTCTCGCCACCCGCATCGACCAGTTCCGCAACAAGGGCCGCATTTTCGCCGACGGAGAATTGTTCAATACCGTAAGCTGGGTTTCGGTGATGCTCGGCCAGGGCATCGTGCCCGAAGAATATGCCCCGGTCGTGGACGGCCTGGATGAGCGCAAGGTCGCGGGTGCATTGGAGCAGATGAGGTCGAGCATCCTCGAAACCGCCGCGCGCCTGCCGACCCATGAGGAATTCATTGCCAGCTGCCTGGCGCCGCCTGCAGCGTCCCAGCCGCAGGAGATCGTGTTTTGAGGCCCGACCGCATCGGCAAGGTCGTAATTGTCGGTGGCGGAACGGCGGGCTGGATGGCCGCTGCAGCGATGTCGAAAATTCTCGGCGAGTTGCCGGATCTTACGATCGAATTGGTCGAATCGGATGAGATCGGAACCGTCGGTGTTGGTGAAGCGACCATCCCGCAGATCAACTTGTTCAATGCCTTGCTCGGCTTCGACGAGCGTGATTTCGTCCGGGCGACCAACGCCACCTACAAACTCGGCATCGAATTCCGCGACTGGGCGCGGGTGGGTCACAGCTATGTTCACCCGTTTGGCTTCTACGGCCTCGATATGCTTGGGGTCGAATTTCACCACCACTGGCTGAAGGCGAAGGCGGCGGGCGACGAGACCCCACTCGACGCATACTCATTGGGAGTGGTGGCGGGGCTGCAGGGTCGCTTCACGCATCCGCGCCTCGACGAGCCGAACTCACCGCTATCGCGAATGGCCCACGCCTATCAATTCGATGCCTCGCTCTACGCGCGTTACCTGCGACAACTCGCCGAGGGCTGGGGCGTCCGCCGCACCGAGGGCAGGATCGTCGATGTCATCCAGGAGAGTGAGACCGGGTTCATCGAAGCGGTTGTCATCGAAGGCGAAAAGCGTGTGGCGGGCGATCTCTTCATCGATTGCTCAGGGTTCCGCGGGCTGCTCATTGAACAGAAGCTGGAAGCCGGGTTTGAAGACTGGTCGAAATGGCTGCCGTGCGATCGCGCTGCCGCCGTCCCTTGCGAAAGCAGCGACGACCAGCAGCCTCTCACCCGCTCGACGGCGCGTCCGGCGGGCTGGCAATGGCGGATCCCACTTCAACACCGCACTGGCAATGGCTACGTCTATTCCAGCGCTCACATCAGCGACGACGAGGCGGCCGCAACCTTACTCGCGAACCTCGACGGCGAAGCGCTGGCCGACCCTCGCATCCTCCGCTTCAAGGCCGGGCACCGAAAGAAGGCGTGGATCAAGAATGTCGTCGCACTGGGTCTTGCCGGCGGTTTCCTAGAACCGCTGGAATCGACCAGCATCCACCTGATCCAGACCGGGATCGCGAGGCTGATGACCTTCTTCCCGACACGACGTTTCGATGCGCTCGAGATCGAGCGGTACAACGCGCTGACCGCGCGGGAATACGTCGATATTCGCGACTTTCTGGTCCTGCATTACAATGCGACCGAGCGAAACGATTCCGAGTTCTGGAATTACTGCCGCGAGCTCGAGCCGCCCGAAGGCCTGGCGTTCAAGCTCGACATGTTCCGCCGCAATGGCCGCGTCATCCGCGAGCACGAGGAACTGTTCACCGAAACAAGTTGGCTGGCAGTCATGGTCGGTCAGGGGATCGAGGCGCGAGAATATCATCCGGCGGCCGACATCCTACCCGACGCCGAGACTCTCAAACGAATGAAGCACATGCGCGACGTCGTCGCCCAGACGGCGGCGATCATGCCGTTCCAGAACGACTATTTGCGCGCCACCGATAGCGCGAGCGGCCTGAGCCTCCGCCGCGCCTCTTGATGGATTGAGCAGTTCAGTGATTGTCGCGAGGCACGCCATGTGTTTGGGCGACGCGCTGAAAGTGTTCAGAGCCTTCCAGAATAGCGCCGCTCTCCATTTGGCCCGTGAGCACTCGCTGGATTTCCTGCCATGGTGTTTGCGGCGGTGGATATTGATACCCTCCCGCTTCCTCCAGTTTCCGCCTGCGCTCGGCAAGCTCCTCGTCGCCAATTAGCACGTCGCAGGTGCCTCGCCTGAGGTCGACGCGAACGCGATCACCGGTTTGCAATAGTGCCAGCCCGCCCGAAACGGCCGCCTCGGGGGAGGCGTTGAGGATGGACGGCGAAGCGCTCGTTCCAGACTGTCGACCGTCGCCAATGCAGGGAAGTGCGTGGATCCCCTCCACGATCAAGTGGGCCGGGGGACGCATGTTTACGACCTCGGCAGCGCCGGGGTAACCGATCGGTCCCGCGCCGCGCATGACCAACAGGGAGGCAGGAGTGATCCCGAGCGCCGGATCGTCGATGCGCGCGTGATAGTCTTCGGGCCCGTCGAAAACGACGACCGGGCCCTCAAACGCCTCAGGGTCGTCAGGGTTCGACAGGTATCGCTCGCGAAATTCGTCACCGATCGCGCTCGTTTTCATGATCGCGCTGTCAAACAGGTTCCCGCGCAACACGACAAATCCGGCCTCATTCTTCAAAGGCCGATCAAAGGCGCGAATGACCGCCTCATCCTCGATCCGAACGTCGCGGCAATTTTCACCCACAGTTCTGCCATTCGCGGTGATCGCGCCCTCATGGATCAAGCCCTGGCGCATGAGCTGCGAAACGACCGCCGGCACTCCGCCCGCGCGATAATAATCCTCGCCCAAATACTCGCCGACGGGCTGCAGATTGACGAGCAATGGGATGTCATGGCCGTACTTCTGCCAGTCATCGATGCTGAGCTCGACCCCCATGTGCCGCGCAATCGCTGCCAAGTGGATCGGCGCGTTGGTCGACCCGCCGATCGCCGAATTAACGACGATCGCGTTCAGGAACGCTTCGCGCGTCAGGATGTCCGACGGCTTCAGGTCTTCGCCGACCATCTCGACGATCCGCGTGCCGGTTTCATAGGCATTTTGCCCGCGCTCGCGGTAGGGCGCCGGGATGGCCGCTGAGCCTGGCAGCGACATGCCCACCGTCTCCGTCAGAGAGTTCATGGTCGTCGCGGTGCCCATCGTGTTGCAATAACCAGTCGATGGCGCCGACGACGCAACAAGACGACTGAACTCTGCAGGCTCGATCTTTCCCGCTGCGAGAAGCTCTCGGGCTTTCCAGACGATTGTGCCCGACCCGGTACGCTCTCCATTGTGCCAACCGTTGAGCATCGGCCCCACGGACAAGGCGATGGCCGGTATGTTCACCGTCGCCGCCGCCATCAAGCACGCGGGCGTTGTCTTGTCACAGCCGATCGTCAGGACCACGCCGTCGAGCGGATATCCGAACAGCACCTCGACGAGACCCAGGTAAGCGAGATTGCGATCCAGGCCCGCAGTTGGCCTTTTGCCGGTTTCCTGAATCGGATGGACAGGGAACTCGAACGGAATCCCGCCCGCATCACGAATGCCATCGCGGACGCGCTGGGCAAGAACGAGGTGATGACGATTGCAGGGAGAGAGGTCGCTTCCTGTCTGAGCGATACCGATGATGGGCCGACCCGACGTCAACTCTTCCACGGTGAGGCCGAAATTGAGATACCGCTCAAGATAGAGAGCGGTCATGTCCACATTGTCGGGATTGTCGAACCAGCTTGCAGACCGCAGCTTGCGTGGACCGCTTTCACTCATGGCGATCTCCGTGGATCCGCGGTCATCGCTCAACGGACAGCCGATAGATCATGCGATGGTGATAGGGCTTACCGGGATCGACACGCGCCGATCCGAAGGCAGGCTGATTGGGCGTGTCAGGGAAAACCTGCGGTTCCAGCGCGATTCCATCTCCCATTCGGTAGAGATGACCGTTCTTCCCGACCAAAGTCCCATCGAGAAAGTTGCCGGTGTAGACTTGTATGCCGGGTTGATCGGTCAACACCTCCAAAACGCGACCCGAGCGGGGGTCTTCCAGTCGCACTGCAAGCTTCGGCTCGGCAGTCTTTCCGTCGTCCAAAACGAAATTATGATCGACCCCGCGGCCCACGACGATTTGCGCGTCGCGGCCGTCACGAACGACATCGTCGAGAACGCGGGGCGTAGTAAAGTCAAAGGGGGTGTTTGCGACCGCCTTCAGTTCACCGGTCGGGATGAGTGCTGCGTTCACCGGCGTGAAGCGGTGGGCAGCAACCATGAGCCTGTGAGTCAGCACACCACCGGGCGCGCCTTCGCCGGCGAGATTGAATAGGGCATGATTGGTCAGATTCACGACTGTCGGCGCGTCGGTGCTCGCAGCGAAGTCGATGGTGAGCGCACCGTGATCGTCAAGCATATAGGTGGTCGTGATGGTCAGGTTGCCCGGGTAGCCCTGATCACCCGCCGGACTGACTAGCCGGAGAGCGGCCTTGGCGATCCCGCCGGAATCGCTGACGTCGACGATCTGCCAGACTCGCTTGTCGAAGCCGACCGTGCCGCCGTGAAGCGAATTGGTCTTGTCGTTGAGTGGAAGCTGGTAGGTCTTTCCGTCGATCGAAAAGTGGCCGCCAGCAATCCGGTTTGCATAGCGCCCGATAGTCTGACCCCAGTAATTGGGATGCTCGACGTAGCTGCGGGCCTCGTCATAACCCAAAGTAACATCGGCGATATGGCCGGCCCGGTCCGGACCTCTGAACGATTGCAGCGTCGCACCCAACGTCATAATCCTTGCGGACACCCCGCTTGATCCAGTCAGAACGACAGATTCGATCGGAGTTCCATCTGGCAGCGTTCCGAATGGTTCACGCTTCACGGTGGCGGCATCCGCCGACCCCGCAATCACCGTTGCGCACGCGAGTCCGACCAAACATGCTTTCCAACCCATCGAAATCCTCCCCCTCAAAGTACGCGAAGCGCCGGTTGAGTTTCGTCCGACCGGATCATCCGGTTCCGAAGCGGCAGCGAGAACGGGCTCGCTGAAATCTCGAACTCGTCACCTGGCTCAACTGTGAAGCCGTCGCTGAATGAAAGCGTCGCCGTGCCGAAGAAGTGAACATGGACATCGCCCGGGCGCCGGAACTGCGAATATTTGAAATGGTGCCACTCAAGGTTCGCCAGACTGTGGCACATGTTCGCCTCTCCGGAGAGGAAGGGCTTCTCCCAGGCCACCGAACTGCCCCGCCAGACGCGGCTGATGCCTTCAACATGGTCGGGAGGTGGGCCAACGAGTAGCTCCGGCCCCAGCGCCGCCTGGCGAAGCTTGGAATGGGCCAACCACAGGTAGTTGTGGCGTTCCGTTACATGGTCACTGAACTCGTTCGCCAGACACAAGCCGAGACGATAAGGAACGCCATCAGCGCCGATAAGATAGATGCCAGCAAGCTCGGGTTCTTCCCCGCCGTCCGCCGCGAAAGAGGGTATCGCCAGGGCGTCACCGGGGCCGACTAGCTGAGATCCATTTCCCTTGAAGAACCATTCCGGCTGGCATCCGACTTCGTCCGCCACAGGCTTTCCGCCTTCGATTCCTTCGAGGAAGATTCGCATCGAGTCCGTCTGCTTCTCCGCGTTTGCCATGCGGTGCATCTGATCGCGCGCATCCGCCGATCCCAGGTGGGTGAGTCCGGTTCCAGTCATCAGGAGGTGAGCCGGATCGTCATGATCGATCGGGGCGATGATCCTCCCGGCGTCGAGCTCCGACGCAATTTCCAATTCCTCGCCTAAACCAATTTGCTCGACGATCTGACCCAGCGTCACGCCGGCTTCAATGGCGCGCGTGGCGAGTTCACGCGTTGAATTTGCGCCGTTCACGAAGCGGGCTGACGTCCCATCGTTCGCGACTATCGACCGACGGCCGTCATCATCTCGATACTGGGAGAGCAGCAACGTCATCGCAGGCAGTTTCGCCTGGCATAGGTCGTCCAAGGTCGCTGAAAGCGAGAGCTCATTCACCGTGAATACTCAGACTTATTCTCAAGTCCAATATTCGGCGTTAGGAAGTCTGAGCCCGGGGTGCATCGAGCAGCCGGTGTGATCTTGGGAGGGGGATCGGGGATGACGCAAGCGACAACAAAAGCGACGGCCACTGGCGGCGCTCCGCGCTACGGGCCAGCGCTCGCGCTGCTTGCCACGTTGTTTTTCATGTGGGGCTTCATCAGCGTCATCAACAACACCTTGCTGCCGCACCTCCGAAGCGTGTTTCAGCTCAATTACTTCCAGACGACGCTGATCGAATCGACTTGGTTCATTGGCTACCTCATCGCGTCGATCCCGGCTGCGAAGCTTATCGAGCGGATCGGCTATCAGCGCTCGCTCACGACCGGCCTTGCTATCATGACGGTTGGATCGCTGGGCATGGTATTAGCGGCCAGCCTGCCTTCCTACAGTGTGACCCTAGTGTCCCTGTTCACCGTCTCCTGCGGGATCGCACTGCTCCAGGTTGCGGCAAACCCGTACGTCGCGGTCATCGGGCCACCCGAGTCGTCCGAATCGCGGCTAACCTTGGTCCAGGCGTTCAACACGACCGGCGACGTCCTCGCGATCGTGTTCGGTCGCTATTTGATCCTCGCGCGTACTGCCGGCGGCACGTCCAGCGAAGGTGCCCAGCTATCGCAAGCGCAGCGCATGGCTGACGCTCAGGCGACTGAACTTCCCTACCTGATTGTAGCCGCGGTTCTTGCGCTGCTGGCGCTGATAATCTGGCGCGCGCGGCTTCCCGAGCTCGGCGCCGCCACCCGCCGCATCGCGGCCGGGGAGCGCAAGGGGCTGTCGCTATGGAGTCATCGGAATCTCATTTTCGGTTGCGGTGCCATCGCGACCTGCGTGTGGGCCGAGATCAGCGTCGGCAACCTCTTCATCAACTTCGCTTCCCAACCCACGGTCGCGAACATCACGCATGAAGAGGCGGCCTTCTACCTAACCTTCTTCTGGGGCGGCATGATGGTCGGCCGCTTTGCTGGCGCCTTCATCATGCGAGCCTTCGCGCCGGAAAAGGTTCTGGCGCTGTTCGCGGCCGGCGGCGTTTGCGCATCGCTTGTCGCGACGCTCGCTCAGGGACCGACTGCGATGTACGGGCTGATCTCCGTTGGGCTCTTCACGTCGATCATGTTTCCGACGATCTTCGCACTTGCGATCCGCGGCCTCGGACCGCTTACTGAAGAAGGGTCCGGACTACTGATTCTTTCGATCGCCGGCGGCGCGCTGGTGTTCATCAACGGCAAGGTCGCCGACAATTTCGGGATCAACTGGGCGTTCCTGATCACCGCGCTGTGCGAGCTGTACGTGTTGGGCTACGCGCTATGGGGCGCGCGTCCGACGAACGCATTGCCCGCCGAAACGTTGAACGCTGACTGACGGTCTATTCTGGTAGCGAGAGTTGCCCGTCGATCGAGAAGCTGCCGGCAACCACCGGCAGGCCCGAGCCGGGCTGACCGCCGCCTACTGAGACGGAGTATTTGCCCGCGGGGACGATGATGTCGCCATCCTGCGTGACCATGCTGAGATCGCGCGGCTTCAAGTCAAAGGTCACCGTCGTGCTGGCGCCCGGTTCGATGTGAATACGGCGAAAGCCACGAAGCGCACGCAGTGGCGCACCCGCGACGTTGGGGAAGCTCAGGTAGAGCTGCACGACTTCGTCGCCCGCCAACTTGCCGGTGTTGGTTACGTCTACCGAAGCCTGAACCACGCCGCCCGCCTTCACCGGTTGGGTCGGGAGTTCCAAGCCGCTATAACCGAAGCTTGTGTAGCTGAGCCCATAGCCAAACGGCCAAAGGGGCGTGCCGGTGAAATAACGATAGGTCCTTCCCTTCATCGAGTAATCCTCGAAGCGGGGGAGTTGATTGACGTCCTCGTAGAAGGTCACCGGCAGGCGGCCGCCGGGATTGTTCGTGCCGCTCAGCGTATTGGCGATGGCCGCGCCGCCTTCCTCGCCAGCATACCAGGCTTCGAGGATCGCGTTGGCGTGCGCCTTTTCCCACTTCGCGGAAAGCGCGCTGCCATTCATCAGCACCACGACAAGTGGCTTGCCCGCAGACGCGACGGCACGCACCAGCGCCTGCGAGGCTTGCGGAATGTCGAGGCTTGTTCTGTCGCCGCCGGAAAATCCCGGCTCGCTGACCGGCATTTCCTCGCCTTCCAAAGCGCTGGTGATTCCGACGACAGCGATGACGACGTCTGCATTGCGCGCAGCCGCGACGGCAGCTGGATCGGGCGTGTCGTCGACCGGCGCCCAGATCATCTTCATCGATGCGTCGCTGTCCGCCTTGCGTCCGTAAACAAGTTCGATTTTGGTCGGCGTGTCCTTCTCAAGATGGACACGCCCGACGCGCACGCCCTCATAGGTCAGCGCGACTGGCCGATCGCCGACGCCGATCCTCGCGAACCCCTTGGCGTCGATCCCCAGACGATAGTCGCCGGTTTCCGGAACTCTCACATTTCCCGTCCAGCGCACGTTGAAGGCGGATCCGCGCAGCGCCTCTGGGATGGTGCTGCCAGAGAGTTGGACGCCGGATTCCACGCGCGTCACCACCGGCGGAGCTTTGGCGTCGAAGTCCGCGCCCGAACGGTACTCGGCGGTAAGGCCCGGCTGGCCCGTCAGGGTCGTCAGAACGCCCTCCGGAATCGGCGTACCAGTGTTCGAAAGGAATTGCGTTCCGGGGACGTACGTAATCTGGGCGTCCGGAAACGCGGCTTTGAGGCCTTCCATGAGGCTCACGGTGTGCGTTGGCGTACCGTTGTAATTGCCGAGGAGAACTGCAGTCTGGTCGGCCAGCGGGCCAACCACCACGATCCGCTTTGCTACCTTCAGCGGCAGGATGCCGTCGTTCTTCAGCAGTACCATCGACTTCTCGGCCAGCTGCCGCGCGAACTGTCGATGCGCAGAGCTATCGAGCTGCGCGGGATCGATTCGCTCGTAGGGAACCATCGCCGGCGCATCGAACATGCCAAGCCGCATTCGCGCCGTGAACAAGCGTATCAACGCAGTATCGATGGCGGCGATCGGCAAATGGCCCTGCCTGACAGCGTCGATGTAGGGCTGATAATCGTCCTTGCCGGTGACCTCGCCGAAAGTGATGCATTCGTTGTCCGTGCCGCGCGTCAATGAAATGGCCGACGATCGCGGCTGGCTCGCGCGGTAGTGATGCCCTTCGAAAATGTCGTGAACCGCGCCGCAATCCGACACGACGTAGCCGTTGAACTTCCAGGCTCCGCGCAAGAGATGTTGAAGCAGGAATTGGTTCGCGCATGCCGGCTCGCCATTGATGGCATTGTAGGCGCACATGACCGATCCGGCATTGCCCTCCGTCACCGTCGCGCGAAATGCCGGCAGGTAGGTGTCGTGCAGGTCGTGCTTGCTGACATCGACGTCCGCGAAATGCCGCGTCGGCTCGGGCCCGCTGTGAACGGCGTAATGCTTGGGGGTCGAGATCGCCCGATAATAATGGGAGTCGTTCCCCTGCATGCCGCTGACGTACGCCACGCCCATTCGCGCTGTCAGGAACGGGTCCTCACCGTACGTCTCCTGCCCCCGCCCCCAGCGGGGATCGCGGAAGATGTTGATGTTGGGCGCCCAGAAGTCGAGGCCTTCGAAGGTCGTCGAATGGCCCTTCGCCATCGCCTGCTTGTGTTTGATGCGCCCTTCGACACCGATATATTCGGCCATCTGCCGAATGCCGTCAGGATCGAAGGTTGCGGCTAGCCCAATGGGTTCGGGAAACTCGGTCGTGCCTTTGACGGCAACGCCGTGCAGTGCCTCGCTCCACCAGTCATAGGCCGGCACATTGAGGCGTGGAATCGCGCGTGCGTGATTGACGAGCTGCGACGCTTTTTCCTCAAGCGTCATGCGGCGCACGAGATCGGCGGCACGGCTTTCGGGCGGAAGCGCCGGGTTAGTGTAGCCCGGCTTGGGCGCCTCCTTCGCCTCTGTGCCATTCGCAACGATTGCAGCGCCTGCCAGCAGCGACTGTAGAACCCAACGCCTCATCGATTGCTCCCCCACCCTCGCGGTTCAGCCCAAGTGGATTTTGGCTACCGCCGAATAGGCTGCGTCCGGCCGCTTTCGCGGTGGCCCAATCCGCAGCGAAGTATCCGTTTGCGTCCATTTCACCCGGTCCTGGCCCCCCAGATATTCGATGTATTGGACTCGACCCGGCTTCGTCGCCGCTGATGTACCGAGCGATCGCAGTTCCAGCTCGGAATCCGGCCATCCGAGCGCGATTGCGTAGACGACCGTTCCAGCCTTGTTGCGCGTGTATCGGATATCCTTCGCGCTGGCCTGCTGGATGCTGTTGCCCTGGAACGACCCTTCCTTGATGGTCACCGGGCCCTCGCCGAAGATCGTCCACGGCCGCGTCGCGTAAATCGCCTCGCTATTCACCTTCATCCACGCGCCGATTTCCTCGAGGATTCGGACTTCCTTCGAATCGATCGTGCCGTCCGGCCTACCTGGAATGTTGAGGATGAAAGTCCCATTCTTGCTGACCGTGTCGGCCATCCAGTGAATTGCGTCGCCGGGGTGGAGATATCCGCCATATTCCCCCGGACGTTCGTAGAGCTCACGCTGGTAATGCCATTGGCCAATGCAAGTTTCCGACTGCCACGGATGAGGGAGGGTTTCGCTGCTCAGCCCGCGTTCGATGTCGGCAACTACGGCCTTGCGCAGCTTCGCCGGCGCGTCCTTGACGTTCAGGACGGCGTCAACCTCGCCGTGACGGGCAAGTCGGCGATTGTAGAAGTAAGCGCCGATCGACAGACCGCCCCAGCCAAGAGGCAGCAGCGTATTGTCGAAATAGAGAAGGTCCGGATCGTGCTGGTCGACCAGGTCCCGGGTGCGATCGTAGAAGCTCTTCACGTACGACGCATCCGGAAGCGCGTCAGGTGGATGCTTTGGGCCGTAGAGTAGCTGGGGATCGAGCCCTTCCCACCATTGGCCTTTACCTTCCGCCAAGGTGAGACGGCCGTCGTAAGGAACGCCGGCGAGCGGCCCGGTTCGATCCGCACCGTGCGCCGGCTCAAACCACCACCAGTTGCGCGCCTGATGAACGGTGACGCCGAATTTGAGCCCGCGATCCCGCGCAACTTTGCCCCAGGTGCCGATGACGTCGCGGTGTGGCCCGACATTGCTCGCGTTCCACGGATGGTGGGCCGAGTTCCACGTGTCGAATCCGTCGTGATGGTTGGCTAGCGCGAGGAACAGCCGCGCGCCCGCGCGGCTATATAGGTCCATCAAACCTTCGGGGTCCCAATTGAGCAGGGTCCACTGGGCGCAAAGGTCCTTGTACCCGAACCGCGACGGGTGACCGTATTGCTCGACGTGATAGCGATGCTGCGGCTGATCATCGACGTAGACGTTGCGGGCATACCAGTCACCACACTCGGCGACGCATTGCGGGCTCCAATGGTTCCAGATCCCGAACTTCGCGTCGCGGTACCAATCGGGGCATTCATATTGCCCAAGGGAATCCCAATTCGCTTGAAACGGTCCTTCACCGGCGAGGCCCGGAACCGGGGCTTCGAACGGGACACCGTCCGACCCAGGCATGGGCAGCGTCGGGGCGCCCCACGTCGAATCGTTCCAGCTCTTCGGATCGAGCTGCGTCTGCACGATATTTTTGCCCCTAAGGGCGAAGAAGGTCCGCTGAAGTTCCGGGGTCGCGCAAAGTTGCGCGTATGTTGACGACAGCCGGTTGAACGGAGCGATGCCGGACAACCCTTGCGCCAAGCTTCTGCCCAGCCCCAACTGAGCGGTCGCTACGGCGCTTGCAGCAAGTTGGCAGAATTCGCGTCGCCGCATCCATCCCCCGCAATTGTCTGAGTTATCGCTTGGCAAACTCGCGGTCGATATGCAACTTGGCGCCCTTGGGGGGAGGCACGATGTTCATCAGGCCGGCACTCGTTCTGTCGCTTCTTATGGCCGGCGCGAACGCGGCAACCAAGCCCACCGGCAAGGTGCTGGCGTCGTCACCCCCGATGGGCTGGAACAGTTGGGATGCCTACGGACTGACGATTGGTGAGGCGGAATATCGAGCCAACGTGAAGGCACTGGCTTCGCTCAAGCGGCACGGCTGGTCCTACGCGGTTATCGACATGGGTTGGTACATGGCGAACCCAAATGCGACGACACGCAAGGATCGCGATTTCCTGCTCGACGATCACGGGCGAATCATTCCCGTTCCCGACCGATTTCCAACGGCTCGCGGCGGTCCCGGGTTCAAGCCGCTTGCGGACTGGGTGCATGGCCTTGGACTGAAGTTCGGAATTCATATCATGCGTGGGATTCCGCGTGATGCAGTCGAGCGTAATTCGCCAATAAAGGGCAGCGCTTTTCGTGCCGCGGACGCCGCTGATACGTCCGACGCGTGCGGATGGGACGACGGCAATTGGGGCGTCCGCGATAATAAGGCTGGCCAGGCCTATTATGACTCGACGATGCGTCTTTACGCCAAATGGGGGGTCGATTTCCTCAAGGTCGATTGCATCGCCGACCATCCCTACAAGCCCGCTGAAATCCGAATGATCGCCACCGCGATCAGGAAGACCGGTCGCCCCATCGTCCTCAGCCTGTCGCCGGGCCCAACCCATCTGGACCATGCAGCGGAAATTTCGCGCTACGGCCAGATGTGGCGCATTTCGAACGACATCTGGGACCGCTGGCACTTCCCATACAATCCACAAACCGATGGATATCCGAGCGGCGTCGACACGGCCTTTGATAACCTGGCGAAATGGAGCCCCGACGCTCGGCGAGGCGCATGGCCTGACGCCGACATGCTCCCGTTCGGATCGCTTCGGCCAAGCCCGGGCATGGGAAAGCCGAGAGAGTCAGGGCTCACCGCGGATGAGCAGCGCACGCAATTCACCCTGTGGGCAATCGCGCGCTCGCCGCTGATCCTGGGCGCGAATCTGACGCGGCTTGATTCAGCAACCCGGGCCCTGATCTCGAACGACAAGGTTATCGCCATCAATCAGATGGCGTGGAGCAGTCACCCAATCATCACTTTGTCGGCGGGTTTCGAACAGATCCGGGTTTGGGAAGCGACTGCGGGGTCTCGTGCAAAGCCGGTGCGTTACATCGCCTTCTTCAACCTCGGGGAACGACCAGTGGAAGTGAGCGCCAAGTGGCAGCAGCTAGGCGTGGCGGGTATGCCTGCAGCGGTCGAACTCTGGTCAGGAGCGAAGTTGGGCGCTTCGGAGAACGTGAAAGTGAAATTGCCCTCGCACGCGAGCGCCGTTTATCAACTCGCTCCCTGATCATCCTATCAGGGTCGATCAAACCGGCTGGAGTCCGTGCTCCGCGATCTTATTCAGTAAATCCCGATGGCGGGGCAGCGATGCCCTCAGCCGATCGGTGTGCACGGCATTTTCGCGAAGAGCACGCTCGGCAAGCCGCGCCTCCCCGCCCAGCGCACCGCGTTCGACCTCAGTTTCATACTCCATGCCGTAAAGGACATATTGGTAGCTCGCTGACGGAAAGACTTCCTCGACCCGGTCGAACTCGTCGTGAAACCACGGTGACTGGTATCGCCACAACTCGAGCAAATCCTGCAGGCGGTCGGGCATGCTCGCCGGGTCAACATTGTCGCGCCAGAACGCGGTGTCGCGTCTCTTACTGAGCGCGTAATGTAGTTTGAGGAAATCGATGATCCGCCCCCACCGGTATTCGGTCGTGGCGTTGAAACGCGATGCAACGATGTCCATTACCTCGCGACACACCGGCATCTGTTCGGCGATGATTTTCGCGGACAGCTCGACGAGAACGATCGCCGAAGATTCGAGGGGTTCAAGAAACCCGGACGCAAGGCCGACAGCGACACAGTTGCGAACCCAGAACGTCACGCGATGCCCGCCACGGATCGGGATCTTGCGGACTGTGAGATTGTCGGCCGCTGGGCCAATGTAATCACGAAGTTCGAGCTCCGCTTCGTCGTCCGAAATGTGACGACTGGAGTAGACGTGACCGACGCCGCGGCGGCTCGGCAGGCCAATATCCCAGATCCAGCCCGACGTTTGAGCCGTGGCTGTCGTGTGCGTCGTGACCGCCACAGATTGGCTGTCGTAGGGAACCTGCATCGCCATTGCGGTGTCGCAGAAAAGGACGTCGCTGCAGTCCTTGAATCCGACACCCATTTCCTTGCCGATCAGCAGCGCTCGGAAGCCGCTGCAATCGACGAAAAGATCGCCTTCGATTGCGCCGGCTTGTTCGGTGACGATGCTGTGGATGTCGCCATCCTCGCTGCGCACCGCGTGCGTTACGTCAGCCAGCACGTGCTTGACCCCCAGCTTCTCCGTACAATGCCGCTGCATGAATGGCGCGAATTTCCCGGCGTCGATATGATAGGCGTAGTTGGCGAGCGCCTCATATTCGGGCGTCGCGATGGTCTTCGGAGCAAGGCCCGCGTCGCAAATCCGGCCCTGAGGGCAGACCGCGTCGCAGAAGCTCTCCTGGCTTGCCCCAGCAAGCCAATGCGGCACCATGTTGAGCTGGGCGAAGTTTTGCGGAAGCATGAGTGGATGATAATAAGCGTCGCCGGACGTGCCGGTTGTCCAGCCAACGAAGCGCCCGCCTTGCTTGAAGGCGGCATCACACTCGCGAAATAGCTCGGTTTCAGATACGCCAGCCTTGGACAAGGTCGTCCGCAGCGTTGGCCAGGTGCCTTCGCCGACGCCGATGATTGGCGTGCTGGGCGATTCCACCAAAGTCACCGTGAAGCCGCCGGGCATCCGGTCCTTGTGCTTGGCGGCGATGACAGCCGCGGTCAGCCAACCGGCGGTGCCACCGCCGACGATCACGACGTTCCTAACCGGTTTGGCCATGACTGAACGCAACCCAAAATGCGGGGGATGTCAATTCGCTATGACATCCCCCGCATGAGTGCCGGACAGGGAAACTCCGACACGGGAGAGACGGTTACGCCGACGCTCGCGCTACCCGCGCTCCGGCGCGGGAGCTGGAGGTGGAGGCGGCGGAGGCGGCGCCGGGCACGTGTCCGTCGCCAGAATCACTGATCCATCCGCGCAGGTCTGTGTCGCTGGAGGCGGCGCCGGAGGTGGGGGTGGAGGCGGTGGCACCGGCGGCGGTGGCGGTGGCGGCGGTTCGGGTGTGAAGTGGAAGCGGACACCAGCCGTGTAGCGGCGGCCGTAATTCCAGATGTCTAGCGGCTGGTCCGAGAAGCGGCCGTGGGTGCTGAAGTTGGAATTGTTGATGTTGGTGACACCGCCGAACACGGTGAACTGCTTGGTGATGTCATAGCTCGCCGACGCGTCGACCTGTAGCTGCTTGTCGACATAGACAGGTTCCGCACCGAACGTGCCGCCCTGGGCCTGTCCGAGGCCAAGCAGGTAAGAATCGCGCCAGTTCACAGCGACGCGGGCCTGGAAACCATGCTTGTCGTAGAAGCCAACGAAGTTCGCCGAGTTCGCCAGGCCGGTGATCGCAAACGCGGCGCCGGACACGTCGTCAGTCGGGAAGGTTCGATTGGTGTCCACGATCGTCGCGTTGGCCTGCACGCCAAAGCCCGTGTTGCCGAAGACATGTTGCAGCGCCAGCTCAACGCCGCGAACGTTGGCATTCGGCCCGTTCACCTGGCCGGTGATGTTGAACACCGCTTCCTGCCCAGTGAACGGATCGATCAGGCCAGCGAAGGACTGCTGACGAACGCCGCCAACGATGAAGTTTGTCAGGTGCTTATAGAAGCCGTTGATCGCGACGTAGGAGTTGGGGGCGTAATACCACTCTATCCCCGCATCGAAATTGTCCGATAGGTACGGCTGCAGATTGGGATTGCCGCCGCTTCCCGACAAAGAACCGCGCCGCAGCGAGCCATAGTTGATGGTCGGCTTCAGTGCGATGAGTTGCGGTCGGGTAAGCGTTCGCGACGCATCGAGCCGGATAATGAGGTCGTGAGTTGCCTCAAGCTTCATGTCGACGCTCGGCAGCAGGAAGGAATAGTGCGACTTGCTGCTGACCGGACCGAACGAAAAGGTCGGAGTGATCAGGGTCGGGTCACCAGGATCTACGGTCAAAGCGGTAATGGTCTGACCGATGGCCGACACATTCAAATGCGTGCTCTCCTCGCGGAGTCCGGCATTGAAGTGGAACGGCATGCCCGCGATGTCAGTCTCGAAGTTCGCCTTCACAAAGGCCGAAAGCGTCTTTTCGTGGACGTCCAGCACGCTGCCTTGATCGAACCCGGGTTCGGTGTTGTGGCCGGCGGCCTCGAGCGCGTCGTAAATCGCGTAGGGATCGTAGACCACGAACCCCGGAGCGAGAGCGCCATTGTCGTAGCTCGGAATGAAGCCTGACGTATGAACCTCGCCATTGAATGCGCTGTCGGGGAGCGGCCACAAGCCGCCGGTTCGGCCCGACGGCGCACCGTATCCGGCAAATCCCGCAAATACCCCGTTCGCGAAGGTATTCGCGTTTTCTGTATGGAACTTGTCGTCGATGTACTGTCCGCCGAAGGCGAGCTTGAAATTGTCGGATTCCCAGCGGCCGACTAGCTTCGCCTGCTTAACAAGGTCCGTATTGTAGTTCTTGAAGCGCACGATGACGTGCGATCCCATCTGCGAAGTATCGAGGAATTGCGAAGCATCGTTCGCGGGTCCGACGTCGTGAATGTTGGGCAAGTCGTTGCTGCTGGATCCCGTGATTTGAACTCCCGTCGGGGCTCCGAGAATTGTGGTCACGCATCCGCCGGAACTTGCGAACTGGGCGGTGGCGCATGGCGAGCCGTTGTAGCCGCCATAGCCGATGTCCATGCTGTCGTTGTGCCCGTTGTGACCGGGATTGAAGACGGCCTTGTCCCATGAACCGTCCGCTTCAAATTTGAGATTCTCTGTCGCGCTCCACTTCAGGTTGGCGCCAATCTGGTTCCGGCGATTGACCGCTTTCGTATCGTTCGCGTTGAAATCCATCGGCGTGCCGAATTGGTTGAAGTCGATGACCGAACCGTTGGCATCGTATTGGACGTTCCGAAGGTCGTCGCCGTTGAACCACGCGGCGTAGCCGTAGCTCTTCGACGTCACCTTTTGCCGCGAGTAATTGTCGTCAAGAGTAAGAAGAACGTTGTCGCTGGGCCGCCATTGCAAGGCGATCCGGCCGTCGATGCGCTCGTCGGCCGTCGTGACTTGCTCGGCGCCATTCTGTTGCGGGAACCAGCCGAGGACAGTTTTGCGATTGTTAGGGTCTGCCCAGGCGGCGCTGGTCGGGTCGCTCGTCGGAATGCAGGTCAGGTTGATCGGACCAGTCTGACAGGGCGCAAAGTGGTTGCCGATCCAGCCAGGGATGAAGACGTGGTTCGCCTTCGTATCCTCTCGCGTGTAGGTCGCGTCCGCCAGGATGCCGAAAGTTCCGTTCGCGAAAGTGTCACTGACCAGCAGGCCGCCTCTGGGTCGCACGCTCTTGTCGCGCGACTGAAGCGAGCCGCCGCCGAACGCGGCGACTTTCAAGCCCGGAAAATCGAAAGGCTTCGGCAGGAGGACGTCGATCGTCGCGCCGATCGCGCTCGTTGAGAGCTCAACGTCGGGCGTCTTGAGGACGTTGAGCTGTCCGATAAAGTCCGCCCCGACGGTCGTGAAGTCGACGGCGCGGCTGGGGTTGCCGTTGCGATCCAACGCGATCGTCGAGATGTGGCGACCGTCGAAAAGGGTGTCGTTGAAATCGCCACCGAAACCGCGAATGGTGATGCCGCTGGCTTCTCCGCGCGCGCCGACGCGCTGGATCGATACGCCGGGCAAACGCTGGAGTGCATCTGCGACGTTGGGATCGGGGAACTTGCCGACGTCCTCAGCTGAAATCGTGTCCATTACGCCCGCAGCAGCGCGCTTCGCATTGAGATTCCTCTGGAGCGAGCCGCGAATGCCGGTGATGATGATCGACTGAGCAGTTTCCGAATCAGAAGAGGCAGGGGCCGATTGCGCCTGAGCGTCTGACGCTGCCGAATCCGCGGGCTGTTGGCCGCTGGCCGGACTGGCAATTGCAACCGCTAAGATGCTTGCCGTGCAACCCAAAACATTCCGGTGCGATGCAATGGTTTTGCGGTCGCGATTTGTCTGAGTGTCTTTAGCTCCCCAAAGCATACGCCCCTCCTGTTTCGGCGAGCGCCGGAAATTCCAAAGAACTTCCCGACCTCGCCCGATATTGGCGGCTTTGGGGGATATTTACGCACGTACAGGCAGCGCTGCCCAAGGCACTGCAGGCTTCTCTCTCCCTAGTCGCCTGGGGCTACGATATGTAGAAATGTTAGCGCTATCAACAAAAAAATGTCTGAGTAATTAAGTGACTTGTAAAGCGCGCGAATTGCCGCTTTTTGGAACGAGGCGTGACGCCTCGACGAGAACGGACCGGGGAATGTCGACTATAGAAAGCCAGGCAGAAATCTCGTTCGAGATTCTTAATTCCGACGCGCATGGCCAACTTCGCGTGCAGCGAAACACTGCACCTAATTTCGTGCCGGTCGTCATTGCGGAGTTCGCATCGGCAGCCGCCTGCTGCCCAATCCTGCTGGCGAAAGATCCGGAGAATGGACGCTTTTATGCTGCAGCGTTGTTCGGGTTTAAGGCGGGTGAGAATTTGCTCGACGAGGACCCGCAATCACTGCACGCGTTTCGCCCGCTCAATGTCGAACGTGAAGCCTTCTTTACTTCGGGAGAGAATATCGCGGTCGATCCGAAGCACCCGCGACTCAATGGCGCGGGCGGTGAGCCATTGTTCGACGATTCCGGAGAACCCACCGACGCACTGCGTCGAATTCAAAGAGCGCTCGGATTACTGGTGACAGGCCAGGCGGCGACCGACGCTTTTGTTCAAGCGCTGGTGGATCTTCGACTCGTTGAGGCGATCGATATCTCGTTGAAATTCGATGATGGCGAAAACCTGCGTCTCGATGGGCTGTACACCGTTAGCCTCGACGCCATCGCTGAACTCGACGATCCCTCCGTCCTCTCACTCTTTCGTAGAGGCTATCTGCAGTTGGCATACTGCATTGCGGGATCGCTCCGGCAGGTCACGTTATTGGCGAACCGTCGCAATGCGCGGCTCGCTGATCTGAAACGATGACAACGGTTGTCGAAGAACTGAGCTGTGCCGCGTTTGCGGATCCCGATTCCTTTCGCGATGTGATCGCGAAGAGCGGCGAACCCATAATCCTTCGGGGGCTTTGCTCCGGCTGGCCGGCAACTCAAGCTGCGGCGCAATCCTGGGAAGAACTGTCCGACTATTTGCTAGGTCTTGATAGCGGCGCTGTAGCGCAGGCGTTCTTGGGGCCGCCCTCGATCGCTGGGCGATATTATTATTCCGACGATTTCGAAGGGTTCAATTTCGAGCGGCGCGACATGCGCCTGTCGGATGCAATCGCGCAGATGAATGAGGCGGCAAACGATCCGGACAAGCCTTCGGTATATCTCGGCTCGATTCTGGCAGATGACCATGTTCCCGGTTTCGCCGAGCAGAATCACCTGACCTTTATGTCTCCCTCGATCCGGCCGTTGCTCTGGATCGGCAATGCCTCGTTCGTCAGTTCGCACTGCGATACGTTCGACAACCTCGCATGTGTCGTTGCAGGGCGTCGCCGCTTCACGCTTTTTCGTCCGGAAGCGATCGAGAATCTCTACGTCGGACCGATCGATTTCACGATGGCCGGCCCCCCTGTTGCACTCGCGGTTGGAAGCGAGCCCGGCGATCCCCGTTACCCTAAGTTCGATGCCATTCGTGAGCATGCCCTGGTCGCCGAGCTTGGTCCGGGTGACGCGCTATATCTGCCGAAATTGTGGTGGCATCAGGTTGAGGCCACGGAGCCGCTAAACCTGCTCATCAATTATTGGTGGGATGCGTTTCCGAACGGACCCGACGCTCCGTACACGACGATGATGCTGGCAATGGCGGCGATCGCAGATCGCCCTCTCGCCGAGCGAAAGGCTTGGGGCGCCTTCTTCGATCATTATGTTTTCCGACCGAACGGTCATCCGCTGGCGCACTTGGCTGAAGACAAGCACGGAATCCTCGGTGCGCGGAGGGGCAATGCCGGCAAGATTCGGGCCCACGTTATGCGCATGTTGCGAGGAGACTGAGCCACTCTTGAGCTGCCCTTTTAACCTGCGCTTTTGCCGGGTGCGGCGCTTCGGTATATCGCTCTGGTTCGTCGGAGAGTGGCCGCTGTGAAAATCGAAAAGGGTGTCCCACCGCGGATCCATGGCGCCACCGCACGAGCGATCGGCATCGAGATTGTCAGCGGTCAGCGTCCCCCCGGTTCCGTTTTTGGCGGGGAGATTGAAGCGAGCGAGAAGCTCGGCATTTCCCGGACCGCCTACCGCGAAGCGATGCGTATCTTGGCCGCCAAAGGCCTGATCGAAAGTCGCCCAAAGGCGGGTACGCGCGTTAATCCGCGCACGCGCTGGAACGTGCTCGATCCAGAGGTCCTGGCGTGGAGTTTCGAAAGCGCTCCGCAGCCGGATTTCGTGCAGGGATTGTTCGAGCTCCGCGAGCTCATCGAGCCGGGTGCAGCGGCACTTGCTGCGCAGCGACGCACCGATGACCAGCTCGCCCTTCTTCGCAGCGCGCTGGATGATATGGCGAAATATCCGCTCGAGACTCCGCAGGGCCAGGCGGCCGACCAAAGATTTCACCGCACTCTGATCGCGGCAGCGGCAAATGAGCCTCTGGCCGCACTCGCAAGCATGATCGGCGCAGCAGTCGAATGGACGACGCGCTTCAAGACCCGCGATGGGCCGCTTCTTCGCGATCCGGTACCCGACCATAAGCGAGTCTATGACGCGATTGAAGCGGGCCAAGCACGCCAGGCCAGCGTCGCCATGCGCGATCTCATCCGCTGGGCGCTCAAGGACATGAAAATGTTCGTTTGACGAGCGACTTTCGCGGAGACCTAGTTCACGCGAACGACGGCGACTGATTTTGGTGGTAGCTCGAACTGAAAATGGTCACCGGAAACGCGACCGGAAAAAGGCTTAGGCGCAACATCGTTCGGCCGCTCGAAACTGTTGTGAGAATCAACCTTCGTTGCGGTCAAAACCTCGCCAGCTACGCCGCGCGACCTAATCCCGGCGATCGTCGTCGTAATCGTTGCCGAACGGTTCGGATCGACATTGACCATCGATAACCAGAGATTGCCGGCTGTATCGCGCGCCGCCGCCGCGTCGACCTGCGGCAGTTGAATGTCTCCGTAAGAATAGGTTCCGGCATCGAACGTCACAGGGACCGAAGTCGCGTCGTGGAACGGGACGTACATTTTGTAGACGTGATATGTCGGAGTAAGCAGCATCTTCGATCCGTCCGTCAGGATCATCGCCTGAAGTACGTTGATCATCTGGGCGATGTTGGACCCGCGAACCCGATCAGAGTTGCGCATGAAGATGTTGAGATTGAGCGCCGCGATTATCGCGTCCCGCATCGTGTTTTGCTGCTGGAGGAAACCGGGATTGCTGCCCGGGTTTGGGTCGGCCCATATTCCCCATTCGTCGACATAAAGGCCGACTTTCTTGTCGGGATCGTAGCGGTCCATGATCGCCGTCTGCTTGGCTAACCACTCCTTCATCTTCAGCGTCGCCTTGATGCCTTTGGCATATTCATCTTCGCCAAAACCGACGCTGGGGCCCTTCTTCTCCCATGTGTTCGGGATGGTGTACCCGTGGAGCGACACGCCCTCAATGTCCCAGGCCCAGTTCTTTGCCTTCCAAGCCTTCATCACCGTTTCGGTGTAATCGTCGTTCCCGCTGTCCCACCCCACGGCGATGCGCTTCATGGTTTCGCTGCCTGATTGCTGCGCCGGATTGTAATTGCGGGTGTAGCGGGCGAACCGCTTCATCTCCTCCGCATAATGGTCCGGCGACATGGCTCCGCCGCAGCCCCAGTTCTCGTTCCCGAGGCCGAGATATTTGATTTTATAGGGAGCGGGATGACCGTCCGCGGCGCGTTCCTGCGCCAGCGTCGTCGGCTTTTCGGACGTCATATATTCGAACCAGTCTGCCGCTTCCTGGACAGTGCCCGAGCCGACGTTCTCCGAAATGAACGCTTCAGCGCCGACCTGTTGCAGGAAGTCGAAATATTCGTTCGTGCCAAACGCGTTAGGCTCAATCACTCCCGCCCAATCTGGATTAAGCGTCGCGGGCCGCTTGGCCTGCGGGCCGACGCCATTGCGCCAATGATAATTGTCACCGAAGCAGCCGCCGGGCCAACGAACGTTTGGTACTTTGATTGCGCGCAGGGCCTGAACCACGTCCGTCCGAATTCCTCGCACATTTGGAACTGACGATTCCGGTCCCACCCAGATGCCGCCGTAAATCCCCGTGCCGAGATGCTCGGCGAACTGGCCGAAAATATCCCGATTGATCTTTGCGCCGGGCCTGTCGCCATTGACCGTGAGTGCAATTGGAGCGGGGTCGTGGGCGGCGTGCGCGGAAGCCGTAAGGGCGACCAAAGAAACTAGCGCCATCGGAACCAATCGAATGCTCATCATGCTCTTTTCCCCTGACGGGCAATCTACGGTTAGCGCTAACATATCTCGATATTTGACTGCAGCAACAGGCCGCCCGTCAGGCTCATCGGCCGGAATGGCCGTTGCACCATGCAGGGCAATCTATTTATGGTAGCGCTAACAAGGAGGACAAAACATGGGAGCATTCGGCCTGCGCTATCGCGCCCTAGCCACGATGATCGGCCTGGCTCTGACTATGGCTTTGGCCTCCCCGGTTCAGGCGCAGGACCCCACGATGACGCCGCTCCCAATGCCCGCTCAGTCGGACGCCATCGTCCTCGGCACCGGCAATCTACCTGGATCGACGGAGTCGGAAAGCTGGTACCGGCAATATGAAAAGGCCTTCGTGCGTAACGTCACGGTGGCAACCCTGACGCCCTACCTGCCCGACCCTGCGAAAGCGAACGGCACGGCAGTGATCGTGGCTCCGGGTGGCGGCTTTCGTTCGCTGTCGATGGAAAATGAAGGATCCGACGTCGCACGTGCATTGGCCGCTCGGGGCGTGGCTGCCTTCGTTCTGAAATACCGGCTCATCCAGACGCCTCCCACTCTCGATGCCTTCGGCAAGGCAATGGAGGCATTGATTTCGGGGGCGCACCGCCCGCCAAGTTCGACGGACCCGATGATGACCCTTGTCCCGCAGCTCGCCGACTCTCGAGCTGCTTTTGCACTCGTACGCAGCCGCGCAGGGGAGTGGCACGTCGATCCGGACCGCGTCGGCATGGTCGGATTTTCCGCCGGGGCCATGCTCACGCTCTCAACCGCGCTGCGCGCGCCTGATGTGAAGCCGGCCTTCATCGGCCTCATCTATGGGCCGCTGAACCCGGTCACCGTCCCGGCCGGGGCGCCGCCAATGTTCGTCGCGCTTGCTGCGGACGATCCGATTTTCGGCGGCCAGAGCGCCGGCCTGGTTCAAAGCTGGATCGCGGCAAAGCGCCCCGTCGAGTTTCACCTATACGAACAGGGCGGTCACGGCTTCGGCATGTACCCCAAAACCACGACCAGCACCGGCTGGTTCGATGCTTTCGCCAATTGGCTCGGAATGCATGGGTTCCTAACTGCAAGTCCGTAGACCGCACCTACCTTCTGTCAAAGACACCCATTTTCTTCGCTGCGCCTGAACTTGAAATCCGTTTTCTGGCTTTTCGCCACTTCCCGGCGGTTACTTATCGATCAGGAAAAGCTTGTTCGCGCCAGGAAGCGCCCAATATGCCAGGTCGCTTCGGGACCGTGGGTTTCCAGCAGGAAGTGACTGCCGTCGAGCAGACGCAGTTCAGCTCCGGGCAGGTCGCGCAGGTAAGCTCGGGCGCCGGCAACAGCGAAAACAGGATCGTGCTTTCCCCAGATTATAAGTGCGGGCGGCCGACGCTCACGGAAGTAGGTGTGGAAGGAGGGATAAAGAGCAACGTTGGTCCCGTAATCGGCGAGGAGGTCGATCATCGCGTCGCCGTTGCCAGGCCTGGATAGGCTGGACCAGTCAATCGTCCAATTATCGGGGCTCAGGCGCTCCAGCTGCTCCTCGGAAACGCCTCCGGTGTAGTTTCGCTTGATTCGTTCCTCATTGATTGGTCCGATCGCCGCGCGCTTTTCGGCGGTTGGGTACCTCCACAAGTCGCGAAGCGAGTCCCAGTCCGGACCAAGCCCATCCTCATACGCGTTGCCATTCTGCGAAATGATCGCCGTGATCTGTTGCGGTCGCATGAGGGCGAGCCTCAGGCCGATGGGCGCCCCGAAGTCCTGGATATAAATCGCGTGACGATTGAGGCCGACCAGATCGGTAAAGTCGGCGATTATGTCGGTGAGCGCCGCGAAGGTGAACGTGAACTCGTTTGGGTCGGGAAGGCTGCTCTGGCCAAAGCCCGGATAGTCCGGAGCAATCACTCGGAAGCGATCGGCGAGCGCTGGAATGAGATGCCGGAACATATGGGATGAGGTCGGAAAGCCGTGCAGCAGGAGCAGCGCGGGCGCGTCTTTCGGGCCGGCTTCGCGATAGAATATGTCCAGTCCACGAATCTTGACCGATCGATGCCGGACAGTGAGCCGTTCGAAATCAGGTTCCTCGCTATGAGCGGAAGCTTGAGCAGGGATGATTGGCAGAAGACTCGCGCCCGCAGCGATTGCCGCAATCCCGAGGGTCGAACGTCGCGTCATGCCGGTCATCGATGTCACCAATTGAGCAAGCGCCTTTCAAATAAAGCGCACGCGCCCGGCAGTCCGCTATCCTTTTGGAATGAGATCAATGCCTGCAAGCTATACGCTGGTCGCAAGGCACCTGTGTTCGCGAAAGCAAGATTTTGGCCCCTATCGCTTGCTCGTAGGTTGGCCTGGTCCTAGCTCCTCAGCGATGAAATATCTGGTCATGACCATTCGCAAGCCAACCTTTGAGGATTCGGTTCGCAGCGAGCATTACGCTTTCCTGCAGGACCTGCGGGAACGAGGCGTCCTGGAGCAGGCCGGTCCATTCACGGACAAGACCGGCGGCGCCTACGTGGTCCGAGCAGAGAATCTGGACGAGGCCCGTGCGATCGCCCTGCGAGACCCCGTCCACCTCAGGAATTGCTCGACCGTGACGATCCACGAGTGGGACGCCATCTGAGTTTCAGGCGAGCACCGACCTTGCGGCGTCTTCGAGCTGCTTCATGAGATCGCGATAGGGAAACGGACCGTAGCTGATGCGCGCGATCCCGGTTGCAGCGACGTCGGCGTTGGACGGACAGCCGGGGAAGGTCATGAAATTCACTGGCAGCGGTGACTTAGCGCACATCCGCTCAAGGAGACGAAGATCTGCCAGTAGCGGAACGAAGAAGCCGTTCGCTCCCGCGTCGGCGTAGGCGCGAGCCCGCTCCAGCGCGTGGTCGACCAACGCCTCGTCGTGTGAGTCCATCGGCGCCTTCATGAAGACGTCGGTCCGGGCGTTGATGAACAGGTCGGGGCCAACCGCGCGCCGGACAGCGGCGATCCGCGTGGCCTGGTCGCCGATCGAATAGAGCTGGTCGGTGCCGACGACCTGGTCTTCGAAGTTGCAGCCGATCGCGCCGGTGGACGCAAGGAGCGCAACGTTCCGCTCAACGTCTTGCGGATCGTTTGCGTAGCCGCCTTCGAAGTCGATGGTCACCGGCAAATCAACCGCGGCGATGATCCGCTTGGAGTTGGCAATCGCGAACTCCATCGCGACTTCCTCGCCGTCGGTGAGGCCGTTGGCCTCGGCGACCGAGGCGCTGCTCGTTGCAATCGCCTTGGCGCCGCCGCGCGCGATGGCCTGGGCGCTTCCCGCGTCCCAGGCGTTGAACAGGATCATCGGATCGCCCGGAACGTGAAGCGCTGCGAATTGCTGGGCTAAGACGGTGCGTGAGGTCATGCGAACTGCTCCTGTTTGAAATTGACGGCCAGGTGACGCGAAAGTGATCCGAGAAAAGCGGGCGCGTGGAAGAGTTCGCCGGCCGACAACATGCCCGTCGTATGGGCGCGCCCGCTCAGCACCCACTCGACCCCCTCGCAGACGAGCGGCGCGGTGATCGCGTAAATATCCTGACCCGAGACGCTGGCGCGGCGCGCCTCCGCGCCTTTGTGAACGACTGCTTCGATGAGGAATTGCTGGGCAGAGCGGCCAGTGTCGTCGGTGGCCTCCGGACCTGATGCGTCGGCAGAGGCGAGATCGGCCAGCGGAGCCTCGTTGATCCAGGTTTGGATTGAGTCGACGGGAACGTGGCGGGCGATCGTCACGACATCGACCGTGGAGAACTCCCCGACCGTCGGCTGGTCGCCGAAAGGTACAGCGAAGGCCCAGGCGCCTTTCGGAACTGCCTGAGCGGGATCGCGTGTCGCGAGCTTGCCGCCAGACAGGACCAGCCGCCGGCCGGCGCGGCGAGCTCCTGCAGCGCGGGTGCCTTTCGTCGGCCGCCAGCGATCCAGGGCAAAGGCGAGTTCGATGCTGTCTGCGCTCTTCCAATCGGCCTTGGCCGCCGTGACTAGGAGATCGCCGAGTGCTCCGAAAAAGCCGAAGGCGGGAGCGACGACGATCCCGGCATCGCGGGCTCGGTCAGCGTAGGTTTCGAACATTTCTTTTGCGACGAAGGGCTCGGCCGTGACGTCGAAATAGGGAATGCCCGAGCGGATCGCTGCTTCGATCAGGTAAGGCGAGGTATCGCCAAACGGCCCTGCGGCATTGATGACCGCGTCGGCGCCGGCAAGTAGATTGTCGAGCGCACGCGGATCGTCGACCGGTGCAGTCGCCGCCTCCGCGCCATGCTCCGCCGCCAAGAGCGCAACCGTCTCGATATTCCGACCGGCAAGAACCGGCGACCAACCGCGCTTGACCATCTCCGCTGCGATGAAGCGACCGGTGTGCCCGGTGGCGCCGTAAAGGACTACACGCCTGCTCATTTCTAGTCTCCAATGCTACAGACCTGTTTGTTTCTTGCTAATGCTACAGATCTGTAGCATCGTCAATCGCATTGGGTTGAGGTGATCGATGACCAAAAGGCATGGTGCGGCAGTTGGCGAAGGGAAGCCTTCGGCGGTCCGCGACCGGATTTTGGCCACGGCGTCGAAGCTCTTCTACCGCAACGGTGTTCACGCGGTCGGGGTCGACCTGGTCGTCGCGGAATCGGGCATCGCCAAGACTAGCCTGTATCGGCACTTCGGGAGCAAGGACGGGCTGGTCGCTGCGTTCCTGCAAAGCGAGGACGCGGATTTCTGGCGCCAGTGGGATGCGATCGCAGCCCAGCATTCGGACGACCCCGCGGCGGAACTCGCCGCCTATCTCGACTGGATGGACGTTCGGCTTCGTAGGCCCGGCTATCGCGGTTGCCCGCAACTCAACGTGATCGCTGAGCTGACCGATCCCAAGCACCCCGCCCGCAGGATCGCCACCGGACACAAGGACCGCATGCGTGAGCGGTTCACCGATCTGGCCGCGCGAATGAGACTGCCCGGGCCAGAGCATGTTGGTGCGCAGCTCGCACTGATCTTCGACGGAGCGTTCATGAGTGCGCCGCTGGGCGCTGGCGAAGCCATGGCCGACACATTGCGTGAAACCGTATGCGCCATCCTGAAAGCCGGCGGCGCGAAGCCTAGGAAACCGTAACCGGGACCTTGTCGACCCATTCCGGCGTGAAGGCGGCGTTGCGGCTCGACCATCCAGCCGCGAGGACGTCATTCTCTTCCACCGAGCGCAGCAGGACGCGGCGCTGGGATGGGCTGACGTGCGGCATTGCAGCTGCGCTCATGAACGTGCTGGCGAGCCACGGACGGACCGCCCCGCCGAGCAGCCGCTCGTACAGGAAACGATAGGCCGCAAAGCTCGACAGTTTTCCTTCGCCGAGGTCGTGTGCCGTGAGGTGAAGCAGCTGCACGATAAAGATCGAAGCAGCGTTGATCTCGATATCGTCGGGAATGATTTCGCGGAGTGCTGAGAGCGTTCCGCGATAGAGCTTAGCCTGCTCGAGGATGTTCGCGCGTTCCGCGTCGTGGCGCGACCAGCGCTCGGCGGCATTCGTAGCGGATGAAGCAACATCGAGCGAGCGGCGGATGTAGCGCTGCTCGGCAGCGGTGAAGGTCGCGAACTCCTTCATTTCGGAGATCATTTGAAACGACTGCCTGTAGGTCATTTCGACACCTGCTTTGTTGCAGGCATCTTTTCTCATGAGTGGCCGGGTGCGCTCCAATGCCAGTCTCGTATGCGAGCCATAGCGGAAATGCAGTGAACTAGGCCGCGCGGCGCTTGAGCACGAAATGCTCGTAATCGTATGAGCAAGCCATCGGCAGCGTCGGGGCGGAGTCGATGGTCAGCAACCGCTCGACGTAGGCCGTGAAGTTTGCCTGACGTTCCTCGTCGCTTTTCCGCGCGGGGGCGTATGCGATAAAAGGCTCGACGACCTCGAAACCGCAGAAGGCGAGGATGCCGTGATTAATCGGCCGCAACACATCGGAAACCGGTCCGTAGATCCCGTCGATCGAATAAGCCTGCTCCGTTCCGCCGATCGTGACCGCAAGCATTGCGCGCTTGCCGCGCATGATGCCGCGATCGAACCAGCGCCCGCCGCCGTAAGTCCGGCCGATCGCAAACACGCGGTCGATCCAGCCCTTCATGATTGCCGGCATGCCAAGCCACCAGATCGGAAACTGTAAGATGAGGACGTCGCACTCGGCAAGCTTGTCCATCTCGCGCTGGAGCTCGTCTGAATACCCGGAAGTATCAGATGCCAATCGCTCCTCGACCTGCTGGTCGTAGCGTTCGGGGTTTGCTGTGGAGGTGAAATTCCGTCGGTCGCTGACGGGATCGAATCCCGTCGCATAGAGGTCGGACACTTCGATCGAATGACCGGCCTGCTCCAACGCAAGCATCCCATAACGCGCCAGGCTCGACGTGAAGCTGGCAGGCTCGGGATGCGCGAGCACGAACAGGAATTTCTTCGTCCGCTCCGACGAATTTGCGCGGAGAGTCATGCCGCCAGCGACTGGTTCCGGAGCATTCCGGCGAGGTATGAATTCTTCCTCCGCACGAAATCGACGAGCAGCTCGGGATAGCCTGACGAGACGGCCGCGCGCACCGAACGCCGCTCAAGCAGGCGCCTGGACCAAGCAGCCGTCTTCGGCAAACCGGTCAGGAGATCCTCTGCACCATATGCGCGAAATACCTCGAGGTAGCGGAGCGCGGGCCCGAAGGCCGCGTCGACTAAGCCGAACCGAGAACCGCCGAACCAAGGGCCCTCGATTTCTTTCTCGATCTGGCGAAGCCGGCCAAGCAACTCGCTTCGCGCTTCCTCGAACGAGCTCCTGTCGAGGGCGGCATAAAATTTGCCGATGCTGTTGAGCGTGAGAGATGCGAACTCGACCCATGATCGATGCCGTGCCCGATAGAGCGCATCCCGAGGGAGAAGCGGCGCACCAGATATTTCGTCGAGATATTCGGCGATCACGGCGCTCTCAAAAACGATGGCCACCCGCCCTTCAGCCGTCGTCACCTCCAGCAGCGGCGTCTTGCCCGTCGGTGACATGGCAAGAAACCACGCGGGCTTGCTCGAGAGATCGATGTCGACACGCTCGAATGACACGTTCTTTTCGGTGGCGACGATTATCGATCGCTGCACGTACGGACAGAGCTTGTGGCTGATCAGCCGCAATTTGGGGAGCATTATTGATTATCCTACCGAACGTTGAAGAAAGTCGCAGATCCGGCGAGCAGCGTAGGGACCGTGCGTTTCGAGCGCGAAGTGGCTGGCGTCGATCAGGTCCAGTTCCGCGTTCGGCACATCCCTCAGGAAGGCCTTTGCGCCCTCCACGGTGAAGAAGGGATCGTTCTTCCCCCACAGGATCAGCATGGGAGGTCGATGTTCACGGAAGAAGCGCTGGAATTCGGGATAGAGGCCGACGTTGCTTTTATAGTCACCAAACAGGTCAATCTGCGCGTCGGCATTGCCGGCCCGGCTGAGCTTGTCCCAATCAAGGGCCCACGTATCGGGAGCGAGCCGCTCAAGCTGGTCGTCACGCACGCCGGCTGCATATTGAAGTCGCGTTCCGTCAGCTCCCAGCCAGCCTTGAAGCACAGCTCTGTTGCTGGCCGACGGGTTCCGCCAATAAGCCTTCAGTGGTTCCCAAAGACTGCTCAGTCCCTCGGCATAAGCATTTCCGTTCTGGGTTACGATTGCCGCGATGGCCTTCGGACGTTTGAGCGCCAGTCTCAGGCCGATGGGCGCGCCATAATCCTGGATGTATATTGCGTACCGCTTGAGGCCGATTTGGTCGGTGAACTCCTCAATCGCCCCTGCCAGCACCTCGAATGTATAAGCAAAGCTTTCGCGCGGCGGGAAACTGCTGTTGCCGAATCCCGGATAATCGGGCGCCACGACCCGGAAATCCTCGGCAAGCGCAGGAATCAAGTGCCGGAACATGTGCGACGAAGCAGGAAAGCCGTGGAGGAGCAGGACGGCCGGAGCTTCCAGCCTCCCCGCTTCGCGATAGAAAATATCCAGGCCCTTCACGCGGGCAGTCCGGTGCCGGGTTACGAGATGCTCGAAGGAGGCGGGGCATAGCGCGACCCGCTTGTCGTTCGGCCGGCCCGAACCGGGCGCGGCGATGGTGCCGGCAACAGTCGCTGCTATTGCCATCATTGTCCTTCGATCCACCTTGCGCATCGTCGGGCCTGTCAGGTCAGGGAATCTTGAAGAGCCGGTCTAGGGACAGCTTGCCGCCGCCGAGCGCGATCAGCGGGAGGAGCAGCCCGGCCCAGCTGAGATGCGTCGGCCATGCGTCGGGATAGACGAAGACCTCGATCACGGTGGTCATCACCAGCAGGCCGCCGGCGGACACGCGAGTAAAGAGGCCAAGCGTCAGGAGGATCGGGAAGAGATGCTCGGCGGTCGTCGCGGCATAAGCGGCAGGTACCGGCGGAATGAACGGCAAATGATAGTCGGTCCGGAACAGCTCGAAGGCGCTATCGTCGATCGTCAGCCAGGTGCCTTCAGCAATCTTGGTGCGGCCGGACATGAAGAACACGCCGGCGATTCCGAGCCGCTGGACGAGCAGCAGGAGGTCGAGCGGCAGCAGTTTGGTGGCAATCCTGGCGAGCAGGTCAAACGGCGCGCGCCAGTTGAACGAAGAAGTGGGAGCAGGGGCAGTCGTGGTGGTCATCATACGCTCCTGTGAGAAGTTGCGGCGAAAGCGCCGGCATTGACGAGGGACGTGAACAGCGAGCCGATATCGGTCTCGGGATAGAGGCTGGCAGTAGCGATGGCGGCGGCGCCGACCGCCTCGCCCAAGCGGATACCGGCGAGGAAGCGATGGCCCGCACGCTCCAAACGAAGTGGCTGCACGTCGAGGAGTGGTCGCGTAAGCAGTACACCCTCCGCCCGCCATTCGAATTCGAGCTCGTCGGACATGCTATCGCGGTGGGCGAGCCAGATGCTCATGGCTGGCGCGCCAAGCCAGGCAAAGCGCGTGGCGGGGTGTAACGTTAGCCGGAGCGTCTGCCAGTTCGCGCCCTGCAACGACGTCATGTCCAGCGGGTCGCCATCCGCTGCGAACAGGCTCTCGACGTGCAGCCGCTCGATCTGGGCAACGTGCGGAAGGTAGGGCAGCTCCTGAAGCCAGCCCTGCTCGGCGAGCCAATCGGGAAAGGACGATCCGTAAAGCGCAAGTACCGGTTGGCGCGGCGGGCATTGGCCCGCGTGCTCGGCAGCGACGGCGTCGAACATCTCGCTGCCGAGCAGCTGCGCAACGACTGGATAATTCGCTCGGAGCGCATCGACGCAACCGCTGATGACGGTGTTGCGATAGACGCTGACCGCGCCGGCCGCCGGTTCGGCGATCGACGCAGCGAAATCGCGCTGAAACTCAAGCAGCAAGGCGAAGGCCCTCGTCGAGGATGCCTTGCGCATGCTCGCGCTCCGCAAGCAGGTCGGCAAACCGTGGGATGTTGCCGTCGCGCTCGATCAATGTGGGGCAGGCGCCGATCCGCGCGATGAAGTCCTCGTACAGCGACCATACGTCATCGCTGACCGGCTGGTCGTGACTGTCGATTAGCAGGCTGCCTTCGTCGTCGAGGCTATGCCCGGCGAGGTGGATTTCGGCGACGAGCTTGGCGGGGATACCCTTGAGCCAGGCCACGGGGTCGTAGCCAATATTGTGGGAGCCGACCGCGACATTGTTGACGTCGATCAGCAGCCCGCAGCCGGACCTGCGCGCCAGCTCTGCAAGGAAACTGGTCTCACTCCACTGATGATCGCTCAGCGCGAGGTAGTGCGACGGGTTCTCGATCAGAATCTGCCGACCAAGCACGTCCTGCACCCGGCCGACATTGTCGGCGAGGCGGCGCAGCACTTCATTGGTGCGCGGGACCGGAAGTAGATCGGGGAAGCAGCGGCCGTCTAGCCGCGACCAGGCGAGATGCTCGGAGACAAGCTCCGGTTCGAACCGGTCGACGAGGCGCTTCAGCCTCCCGAGATGATCTTCATCGGGCGGTGCGGCGCCGGCAAGGGATAGACCGACGCCGTGGAGCGAGAGGGGGCGCTCGGTCCGAACCGCCTCGAGCATGGCGAGGCGGGGGCCGCCCTCGACCATGTAATTTTCGGCGTGGACTTCGAACCATAGCCCCGCCGCAGGCGCGGCGAGCGCCTCTTCGAAATGTTCGGCCTTGAAGCCGACACCTGCGGCGGGAGTCATGATTGCTTACCGGCCGATCGGGGTCAGCGAGCCATTGCCCTTGGGCGTCTTGATCGACGTGCAAGTGCCCTTGGCGACATATTTCCACGCGTCACCCTGGTAGGCCTTGTGCGAGGTGCCCGCGCAGGTCGTGCCGGCGCCGGCCTTGCAGTCGTTCTTGCCGGCGAGCGAAATGCCGTAGCACTTGTCCTTGCCGGGCTGCGGAGCGACCGGGCCGGCGGTGGCGGCAGCGGCCGTCAGCGACGCGAGAACGGTGGCGGCGGCAAGCGCGTTGAGCTTGTTCATTGTCTTCTCCTGATGCTGCCCCAGCAAAAGAGATGTGGCGCCCCGCGGAGGGGCAAGAGCGGGGCGCCACGGGTTTACCGGCCCGGTTGCGGGGAAGCGGGCGGGCCGGTGGTCTCAGATCGGTCGCAGGGGGCGCTCGACCCGATGACCTAGTTTCGATTCGACAATCGTTTCGGATGCACGCTGTCGTCGATCAGCCGTGGAATACATCCGAGCTGAGCAGGACCGCTGGCACCTTGCCGTGGTTGACCCAGTAATGGCTGAGTCCGTCGGCCTCGCGGCTAATGTCGCCGGCATTGTGCTCGATGGGCGCACCGCATGCGCTGCTGTACTCGGTGATCGAGCCGCTGACGGTGTAAATCAGGGCCGGGCGGTCCTTGTGGCTGTGCAGCGGGACAATTCCACCGGGCTGGACGACGAGTCGGCGAGTGCGCAGCTTGCGCCCCTCAACGTTGATCTCGCCGGCGAGATCGATCGATCCGATCACGGTGTCGGTCACGCCTTCGGGCATCGTCGGAGCATTCTTGAGGTCCATCGAACCGGGGGTCGGGCAAGTTCCCGCAAAAGCTGGCGTGGCGAAGGCGAAAGCGAGCGCGAGCGGAGCGCCCTTGAAAATGGTCTTCATCATGATCGGTCGTCCTGTTGTTGAAGTGAACTCGGTCGCCCGAAGCCGGCAGTCGGTGGCGGGATTCATTTCTTCCCGCCTCAACCGGCCTGGACCGGCCTCGTGGCGTGGTTTGGAAATTACGGTTTGGCGCTTCGCCGGCCCAATCGGATGTCGGCATGAAGTCCATGCACAAACGGCATTTCAGAGAGCGCGCCCTCTTCGGCAGATTGGACTCCGAAACAGGGAGACTGACCGATGGATATGCCCACGCCCGCAACGATGATCGCCGGAGAGAGGCCGCTCGAAGGGCGAGTCGCGATCGTGACCGGTTCAACGAGCGGGATCGGCCTTGGCATTGCGCGCGCATTCGCGGCGGCCGGCGCCGACGTCATCATCAACGGCATCGCCGACCAGCGCGTGATCGATGAACTCTGCAGCGAGTGCGCGGGCTTGGGCAAGCGCGCGGTGTATGACGGCGCAAACCTCATGGACCCTGCCGCCTGCGTCGGCCTGGTTGAGAATGCCGTCGAACGCTTCGGGCGCCTCGACGTCCTGGTGAACAATGCCGGGATCCAGCATGTCTCGCCGATCGAGAACTTCCCGCCAGAGAAGTGGGACGCAATTCTCGCGCTCAACCTGTCGGCGTCGTTTCACACCATTCGCACCGCCGTGCCGCACATGCGCAAGGCCGGGTTTGGTCGGATCATCAACGTCGCGTCCGCGCACTCGCTCGTCGCCTCGCCATTCAAGAGCGCTTACGTCGCCGCGAAGCACGGCGTGCTCGGCCTGACCAAGACGGTCGGCTTGGAGACCGCGCGCGACGGCATCACCGTCAACGCAATCTGCCCGGGCTACGTCTGGACCCCGCTCGTCGAGAAACAGATCGACGATACCGCTGAGGCGCGCGGCCTGACTCGCGAGCAAGTCATCACCGATGTCCTCCTCGCTGCCCAGCCGAGCAAGCGCTTCGCCACCGTCGAGGAGCTCGGCGAGCTGGCGCTGTTCCTCAGCTCACCCGCCGCCGCGTCGATCACCGGCACCGCAATCAGCATGGATGGAGGATGGACCGCCCAATGACCCAGACTCAGACTTCCCAGACGCTTTGCCCGCATCTCGTCGCCGCATCTTTGTGGATGACGAAGCGCACGCGCGTTCGCCGCAACGGCAAGCCCCGGGTCTATTACGTCCGCTCGCTGGCTGGGCCGGCGATGGACGATTTCGTCGCGCTGTAATGCCGCTGACCCGTCCAAAGATTGTCATAGTCGGCGCGGGATTCGGCGGCCTTGAGGCCGCCAAGCGTCTCGCGCATGAGGATGTGGATGTGACGGTCATCGATCGCCGCAACCACCACCTGTTCCAGCCTTTGCTCTATCAAGTCGCGACCGCCGCGCTGTCGCCGGCCGACATTGCCGCGCCGATCCGTTCGATCCTGGCCAAGGCGCGCAACGTGCGCGTGCTTCTCGACAGCGTCTGCGCGGTATTGCCGTCGCAGCAGGCAGTCCGCCTGCAGAGCGGCGCCGTCGTTCCGTACGACCGCCTCATCATCGCCACGGGCGCTCGGCACTCCTATTTCGGGCGCGACGAATGGTCGCGCTTCGCGCCCGGCATCAAGACGATTGAAGATGCCACCGACGTCCGCCGCCGGGTCCTCCTGGCGCTCGAGCGCGCCGAGACCGAGACCGACAAAATCAAGCGCAACGCGCTCCTGACGTTTGTGGTTATCGGTGGCGGTCCGACCGGCGTTGAGATGGCCGGAGCGATCGCCGAACTCGCCCGCAAATCCGTTTCGCGCGACTTTCGCTCGATCACGCCGCATTGCTCGCGGGTCATTCTGGTCGAAGCTGGCCTAGCCCTTCTGCCAGCATTCCCGAAGAGTCTTCAGCAACGGACTCTTCAATCGCTCAAACAGCTAGGTGTCGAAGTTCATCTAGGCGCGGCAGTAACTGAGATTGGCGCTAACCGTGTCTGCATCGGTGATGGAAAGATCGCCGCTCATACGATCGTGTGGGCAGCTGGCGTCCAAGCATCACCTGCCGCGGAATGGCTGGGCGCCGCTTCCGATCGCCTTGGCCGGGTCAAAGTCACGCCAGACCTGCACGTCCCCCATTATCCCGAGATCTTCGTGATCGGCGATACGGCTGCGACTCATGATGTACACGGTCATGCGCTACCCGGAATCGCGCCGGTCGCTAAGCAGCAGGGGCGTTATGTCGCCGATCGGATCCTCGGCCGCGCTCGCGAACCATTTCGCTACCGTGACTATGGCAATCTTGCGACCATCGGCCGCAGCCGGGCCGTCGCCGATTTCGGCCGACTTCGCCTTTCCGGCTTTGCCGCGTGGCTTGTCTGGTGCGTAGCGCACGTCTGGTTCCTCGTCGGCTTCCGCAGCCGGCTCTCGGTCATGCTCAGCTGGGCATGGAATTACCTGACCTTCGCGCGCAGCGCGCGGCTCATCACTGAACCGGTGCAGGCTCTTCCTGCGCCGGCCGCAACTCCGCTGAAAGGCGCAATCCAATGAACAGCGAACTCCAGAAGGAAATGAAGGCGCTCGGCCAGAGCGTACTCGTGCTCCAGGGCGGCGGCGCCCTCGGCGCTTACCAGGTCGGCGTCTACGAGGCGCTGTCCGAAGCTGGCGTCGAGCCCGACTGGATTGTCGGCACGTCGATCGGCGCCATTAATGCCGGGATTATCGCCGGATCGCCAAAGGGCGAACGGCTCGACCGCCTGCGCGAATTCTGGAAACGCGTCGAGAACGCGCCGGCGTTTGGCAGTCACCTCCCCGCCTGGCTGGCGGCGACTGCTCGCAATGCGGTCGCGATGACCAGCGGCGTGCCTGCCTTCTTCCAGCCGCAACCCGCGGCCTTCCTTAATCCGCACATCCCGCTCGGTGCCGACGCCGCCGGCTATTATTCGACGCGACCGCTTTCAGACACCCTCGAAGACCTGATTGACTTCGACCAGCTTAATTCCGGCGAGACCCGGCTGACCGTTGGCGCGTCGCGCGTCAGCAATAGCGAGATGGTCTATTTCGACAGCCGTGAGATGGAGATCGATGTCCGTCACATCATGGCGTCGGGTGCCCTACCCCCGGCTTTCCCCGCGGTTCGCATCGATGGCGAGCTCTACTGGGACGGCGGCATCCTTTCGAACACGCCGGTCGAGGTTGTTTTCGACGACAATCCGCGCCGCAACAGCCTGGTGTTCGCGGTCCATATCTGGAACCCGCACGGTCCCGAACCGCGCTCGATCTGGGAGGTGATGAACCGTCAGAAGGACCTGCAATATTCCAGCCGGTCGAACACCCACATCGCCCGCCAGCGCCAGCTGCACCGCCTTCGGCACATTATCGCCGAGCTTGGAGCGATGGTTCCGGAATGTTCGGCCAAGGAGAAGATCGTGTCGCAACTGACGAGCTACGGGTGCACGACGACGATGCACGTCATCCGGCTGCTCGCCCCGGCGCTCGCGTATGAGGATCACTCAAAGGACATCGACTTCAGTCCCGAGGGTATTCGCCAGCGACGCGAGGCGGGCTATCGCGATACGATGGTCACCCTTGAACAGGCGCCATGGCGCGGCGACTTCGATCCGATCGAAGGCTTCATCCTGCACGAAGCCTGCGGCGGCGAGATGATCCGGACGGCAGCATCGCGTGCATGACATTTCGCGGATATTGTCCCGCTTGTGGTAGGGTAAGCTCAATGACCAATCAGCCGATCTCGCCGATCGAGTCTGCGTTCCTCGAAGTAAGATCGAGCGAGCTTTCGCTTCGCGACCGGCTGCGTGTGGTCGCCGACGCGGCGCGCACGCATAAGCCGTGGTACGCGGAGGCCATCGATGAATTCGCGGGCCGCCTGAAGCATGTCCAGGCCGGTGCGGAGACGCCGCAGATGGGCGACAGGATGCCCGACTTCGTTTTACCCGATCATGAGGGACGGCTCGTCGCGCTCGATGCAGTCTTGGAAGGAGGGCCGGCGGTCGTCGCCTTCCACCGGGGGCATTGGTGCCCCTTTTGCCGTTTAAGCATGATCGGCCTTGCCGAGATCGACGAGCAGCTGCGGCCGGCGCAGATCGTCGCCATCTCGACCGAGACCCAGCGTTACACGCGCATGCTCCGCGAACAGACTGGGGCGCGCTTCCCGGTGCTCACGGACATGGACGCCGCCTACACCATGTCGCTGGGCCTGGCGGTGTGGGTCGACACCAAGCTGGCCGGGATGATCGCCGAAGCCGGCTGGGACATCCCCGTCTATCAGGGCAGCACAGATTGGGTTCTCCCGATCCCATCGGTCTTCGTTGTTCGCGGGACGGGACCATTGCCGGCCGCCACATCGACCCTGACTATCGCCAGCGCATGGATATCGACGAACTCCTCCGCTGCGTAAGGGGCATCGCTTAGTTTCGCCTTCGAAACGTGCTACGATAAGTCATGGCCCATCCTCTCGCGGCCCGGCTTGAAGAGATCGTCCAGCGCTCGCGTTCGAAGCGGGTCTCGCTGGCCGAACGGTTGCAGGTTGTCGCCGATTTGGTGCGGACGGAAGCCCCGGAGTTTTGCGCTGAGGTGAACAATTTCGTCGGTCGCCTCGAAGCCGCAAAAGCCGGCGGCTCTGCGCCCGATGTCGGCGAGAAAATGCCGGACTTCACCATGCCCGACCAGGACGGGAAGCTGATATCGCTCGAGAGCCTGCTCGAGACCGGGGCTGCCGTGCTGGTCTTCCACCGCGGCCATTGGTGTCCATACTGCCGTCTCAACATCGGGGCCGTCGCCGAAGTCGAAGATAAACTCGCGCCGGCGCGGGTCGTCGGGATTTGCGCCGAGACTCGCCGCTTCACGCGCCAGATGCGTGGCGAGATGGACGCCCGCTTTCCCATCCTGACCGACGTCGGGGCAGGCTATGCGCTTTCGATCAACATGGCTGTATGGGTGCCGACACGGATGTCTCAAATGATAGCGGGCGCCGGCTGGGATATTCCGCTCTACCAGGGCACCGATTGGATCCTGCCGATCCCCGGCGTTTTCATCGTCGATCGGGATGGCCGCATCGCATCGCGTCACGTCGATCCTGACTACAGGCGAAGGATGGAGATCGCCGACCTGTTACGCGGCGTCGACCAGCTCCTCGATCGAGGCGTCCCAGTCCGTCGAGCGGAGAAGGTTAAGCAGAGCGCTGGCCTCGCGTGAGCGCGGCCGTCCGGCAACGCTGTAGATCGCAACCGTCCTTTTAAGGTCCAGCGCCGAGCACGGCAGGTGTCGCACGCGCGGCGATTTCATTGCACTTGCCGGCATGATCGCCAGTCCGAATTTCGCCACCAGCAAGGCTTCGAGGTCGCTAACGGAGTCTACTTCATGCGCCATGTCGTAATGGAATCCACGCGCGACGAGTTCTTCTGGCCGGAGCTCGATCGGATCGACTCCGGCGTAATGAAGCAGGCGGGATTCCCGGACCAACTCGACATCGAGGTCGGGATGATCGCGCTGGGCAAGCTCGTCATCCGCACCGACGATGAAATCGAATGATTCGGTGAACATCGGCCAGGCATCGAGCCGGTCCCATTCCTCCCCGAGCGGGCCGCCGACGGCGAGTTCGACGTCGCCGTTCTTCAGCATCTCGCAAATGTCGGAGCCCGTCCCACGGCGAAGCCGGAGCTGAATGTTCGGGAAGGTTCGCTTCACCTCAGCCAGCGCGCCAGTGAGGAGGTAGAGATCGAGCGTCTGCGACACGGCGATCGCCAAGCACGACACTTCGCCCTTCTTGATCTTCGTCGCCAGCGACTTGGCGGTCAGCGCGCTATCATAGCATTGCTGGAGCAGTGGCTGCATCCGGTTGCCAAGATCGGAGAGATGGCTGTTGCGCCCTTCGCGGCGGATTAGTTCGCCGCCGAGCTCATCCTCTAGCTGCTTGATCGCGCGCGTCAGGGCTGGCTGGGTGACGTTGCACTCCTCCGCAGCGCGCGTGAAGTTGAGCGTCCGCGCGACGGCCAGGAAATAGCGGACTTGCTGCATTTCCATTCGTTTTGCCCCGGTCCCGCTGCCCCTTTACGCCAGCTTTGGCTTGGCCGCCACGTCTGTGACGCGACGCTCGATTTTAAAGGCGAGATAGATAGCGAAGATCATGCTCGCGAGCGCTGCCCAGGCATAGGGCTGAAGCAGCGGCAGGCCGACGAGGATCAGGCCGTCGTTGTTGCCCGGCACAAGCATTCCACCGAAGCCGAGCAGCGCGCCGCCGGCCAGGCAGCGGGCGACCGCGGTTCGGTTGGGCCGGACGAACTTCAGCTTGCCGGCGGTCCAGCCACCCAGGATCGCACCGGTGAACAGGGCGACGAGCAGGATCATTCGCGAGCCGACCATCATGGCCATCCCCCGCGAGGCTTCGGCTAACACCTGCGTGTAGGCCCAGGCTCCAACGGTCAGGAACATGATGACGAAGGTCAGACCAATCACTCCGGTCGCGACGTGCGGTGACCAGACGTATTCGTTCAAACGGCGCTCGCGCGCGGCTGTGAGCGTCCGCCACAGTCTCCATCCGGCAAGCGCGAGGAGCGGCGCTGCGACCAGCGCGGCCTGATCGAGCAAGATCGAATGGGGCGCGACCTTCAACGGCGGCGCCACGCTGAGAAGTGGCCGGGCGGCGACGCATCCGAGCAAGAACCCCAAGGGAACGAGCAGATAGGCCCATTCGCCCGAGCCGATCCGAGCGATCGCGCCGAACACGCAGGCGCGAGCGACAAAGGCGCCGAGGCCCATGATCGCCCCGCCAAGAAGGGTCCACGCGGTGAGCTGATACGTGGCTGGCTGCATCGCAAGGTGGCCGGCGAAGCGAGCGAGGATGATCCCGCCAGCGACGATGGCAGACGCCTCGAGCATTGCGATCAGCCGGTTCGCCGACCTCTTGCTGACGATCTCGTCCACCGCGGCGACCATACAGGTCGCGCCGCGCTGGACCGCGAAGCCCATGAGCGCGGCGCAGACCGCTGCAATCGTCAGAATCACCAGCCCCTGCATGGCGGCTACTTACCGGCTTCGTCGGCGATCGTCGCGGCGACTTCGCTCGCCATCTTCAGCTGGGCGTCCTTGCCGCTGATGCCATAACGCTCGGCGATGAAGGCGAAGTCGGTGTAGGCGATCTCGGTCGAACCGTCGGCGGTCTCGCGAACGAGCATGCGCACCGGCCAGTCGAGCCCGGCATAAGGGTTGGCCTGGATGAACTGCACGCCGAGCGGCGGGTTGCCGAACAGCACTAGCGTCGACTTACGGATCGGCAGGTTCGCGCCAGCACCAAGCTGTTGCTGGTCGATGGCTACGAAATATTTGATTCCCTTCGATTCGACCGCGGTCTTGATGCGCGCGACGGTGTCGTCGACCGAATGGCTGCTGGGCGCGCGAAGGACGCCGGCAGCGTGCTCGGCGGCGGTTGTCGGGGTGGAAGCAGCAAAGGCCGGGCCGGCGGCGGCCAGCATAACGGAAATGCAGAAAGCGCGGCGAATCGAAGTTGCGACTGGAAGCGTTCGGATCATGGCAAGGTCTCCCTGTTTGCCACGCCTATTTGCCGGCTCCCGAACGCTCAGAGAAATTGGAAGCCGTTATGGCATCCATGTCAGAGTTGCATGGAAGATCGTCCAGTTTGAACGGAGTCGTGTAGCGGCGAAAGGATCAAATGCCGGCCGAGCCAGATGATCTATTTTCCGTGCGTGTTCCCTAACGCAGGCCAGTGATGATCGCTAAGGCCTTGAAAGGCTGGTGGAGCTGAGGGGAATCGAACCCCTGACCTCTGCAGTGCGATTGCAGCGCTCTCCCATCTGAGCTACAGCCCCGCGCCACCGCCTTATGTTAAGTCCGAGGTCAACCCCGGCTCTCAGCGAGCGGCTCCCCTAGCGGCTTGTATCTCCCCTTGCAATCGCTTGTCCCAAGAGCGCGTCGCCTTGCCGAATTTAACCCCTCGCCGCCTCCTCGAGAGGAACGGCTGCTGGCTCCTGTTCGTTTTTGAAACAGTTCTGCTGGCCTCCCGGCCGGCCGTTTGCCTGAGGGAGAGTAACACATGGCATATGACCGCTACGATCCGCGCGATCGGTCGCGCGACGAACGTTCGCGATGGCGTGATGAGCGCGGCGAGAGCCGAGGAGGCCGCGAGGGCCGCGGGTTCTTTGAGCGCGCGGGCGACGAGATCGCCTCCTGGTTTGGCGACGACGATGCCGAACGCCGGCGTGACCGCGATGAACGAATGCACGGCCACGATCACCGACATCAACACGGCGACTGGCGCCGTGACGAAGACCGCAATCGCACATTAGGACGGGACCGGGACTGGAACGACCGGGATGACCGAAGCTGGACCCGTGACGACGATCGCGGCTTCATGAGCAGCCACGGTTATCGCAGCCAGGGCGGCGAATTCTCTCGCGACCCTTACAGCCGGTCCGACTTTGGCGGGACGTCGAACTTGGATCGTAGCGCCCGCGGCTATCAGCCGATGTTCGGTGGTTACACCGCTGCCGAGGGTCTCAGCGACTCCGATAACAGCGCGCGCCGAGACTTCGGCCGTGACTGGGAAAGCAGCCAGCGCAACCGCATCTCGTCTGAGCGCGACCCGCACTACCACAGCTGGCGCCAACGTCAGATGGACGACCTCGACCGTGACTATGACGACTACCGTCGCGAGAATCAGTCGAAGTTCGAAAGCGATTTCGGCAGCTGGCGCGAGCGCCGGATGCAGAAGCGCGGCCTGCTCGGCCAGGTGCGCGAGCACATGGAAGTCGTCGGCAATGACGATCAGCACGTCGGGACGATCGACCGGACTGCGGGCGATCGCTTGATCCTGACCAAGTCCGATCCGGAAAGCGGCGGCGCGCATCACAGCATCAGCTGCGCCGACGTCGACCGCATCGAGGGCGACAAGGTCATCCTCGACTGCTCAGCCGATCAGGCCCGCGAACGCTGGCGCGATGAAAGCCGTTCGCGCGCGTTGTTCGAGCGCGAGGATCAGGGCGAGATGGGTGACCGCGCCCTCAACCGCAGCTTCCAGGGCACCTATCGCTAGCCTCAAGCGAAGCGATTGAGCCTCCACCTAGCGAGGCTTCCCGGCCCGGCGGTGTCCCCCCTTCACCGCCGGGCCTTTTCATGCCCGCACGTCCGCGCCTATGCGAGACCGCGAAGGGAGCATTCAGATGGCCCGCGCCTGGCACCTGATAAACCGCCCGCAAGGGCTTCCGAAGAAAGAGGATTTCGCCCTGAAGGAATTCGACCTGCCGGCTGTCGGCGAGGGCCAGATGCGCGTGCGCAACCTGTGGCTCTCGGTCGACCCCTACATGCGCGGGCGAATGAACGACGTGAAGAGTTACGTCCCGCCGTTCCAGCTCGGCGAGCCGATGGAAGGTGGAGCAATCGGCGAGGTCATCGAAAGCAATGCCGAAGGCTACGCGCCGGGCGACCTGGTGCAGCACATGGCCGGCTGGCGCGATGAAGCGGTGGTGCTCGCGCGGATGGCGCAGAAGCTGCCCAACCTAGGGGTGGCGCCCGAGCTGTTTCTCGGCGTGCTCGGGGTAACCGGCCTCACCGCCTACTTCGGCCTGCTCGATGCCGCGTCGGCCAAGCAGGGCGACATCGTCTTCGTGTCGGCAGCCGCAGGCGCGGTCGGATCGGTCGTCGTCCAAGTCGCAAAGGCCAAGGGCATGACCGTTATCGGCTCGGCAGGCGGACCGGAGAAATGCGAATTCGTCCGCTCGCTCGGCGCCGATCACGTCATCGATTATAAGGCCGGGCCGATCCTCAAAAGCCTCGCGGCCGCCGCGCCCGACGGGATCGACGTCTATTTCGACAACGTCGGCGGTGACCACCTGGATGCCGCCTTCGCATTGGCGAAGCTAAATGCGCGTTTCGCGATCTGCGGAATGATCGAAGGTTATAACGACCCAACGCCGACGAGCTTCCGCTTCATCATGCGGACGATCGCGATGCGCATTCGCCTGAAGGGCTTCATCGTCTTTGATTATTTCCCGCGGATGGCGGAATTCTACGCCGAAATGGGACCGTGGGTCGCAAACGGAACGGTCAAGTCGAAGGAAACCGTGGTCGACGGATTAGACAACACACTCGACGCCTTCCTTGGCCTGTTCGAAGGCGCGAATACCGGGAAAATGCTCGTCCGACTCTAGAACCTGCAGACGCTCGGGTCGCCGCTCTTGAACCCACGCTGGAGCGCTTCCATCCGCTGCGCCGACGTACCGTGGGTGAAGCTGTCGGGCACAACCGTGCCCTGCGCCTGCCGCTGCAACGTGTCGTCACCGATCGCTTCCGCCGCGCGCATGCCTTCCTCGAAATCGCCTGGCTCCATCACCGACCGCCCCTGGGAGTCCTTCGCGTTCGCTGCCCACACGCCAGCGTAGCAGTCGGCCTGAAGCTCGACCTTGACCTGGATCGCGTTGCCCTGCGTTTCGCTAGCGCGCGCCTGTGCATTATGCGCCGTATCTAACGCGCCCTCGAGGTCCTGCACATGGTGGCCGACCTCGTGCGCAATCACATAGGCCTGGGCGAAATCGCCCGGCGCCTGGAAACGCTGCGACAACTCGTTGAAGAAGTCTGTGTCGAGATAAATCTTCTTGTCGGTCGGACAATAGAATGGCCCCATCGCGGACTGAGCCTGGCCGCAGCCTGACGGGTATCCCTGCGAATAAGCAACGAGCGTCGTCGGCTGGTATATCCCACCGAGCAGCTTGCCCCAAGTGTCCTCGGTCGAGGCGAGTACTTGCCGAACGAAATGAGCGGTATTCGGATCGAGCGTGCTCTTTCCCGCCGGAGCGCTCTGCTGCGACGTTGGAATCAAGCCGCCGCCGCCGCCACCACCGCCGCCGAGAATGCCCGTCGAGCTCAGCAGAAAATATCCGATGACGAGGACAACCACGCCACCTAGGCCGAAGCGGCTCGCGACGAGCGGGATCAGGCAACCGAGAGGGCTACCGCCGCCTCCGCCCAAACCGAAACCACCGCCGCTGCGACCAGTCACGTCTTCGAAGTTGCTGCTTTCGCGCTCGTCACCGAACCGCATCGAAGGCCCTCCAATTACACAGCCGTAATGCTCGGAATGCCGAGCGGTTGCAATTCTCGGCCACCATCGCGAGGGAGCGCGTGAATAAGGAGATGCGTCGATGATTCTCGAAGGCAGGGTCGCGCTGGTCACCGGTTCCACGTCTGGCATCGGGCTCGCGATCGCCAGGACATTAGCCGGCGAGGGCGCGAAGTTGATGATCAACGGCTTCGGTGATCCCGCGGCCATCCGGAAGGAGTGTGAGGAGCTGGGCGCAATTCACGACGGCGCCGACATGTCCGACGCGGCGGCCATCGAGCGAATGATGAACCGCTGCGCGGATGAGCTCGGCGGGCCCGACATCCTCGTCAACAATGCCGGGATCCAGCACGTGTCGCCGGTCGAGAGCTTTCCGCCCGAAAAGTGGGAGGCGATCATCGCCATCAATCTGACTGCGGCGTTCCACACGACCCGGCTCGCCTTGCCGGGCATGAAATCCAAGAAGTGGGGCCGGGTCATCAATACAGCGAGCGCGCACAGCCTCGTCGCTTCGCCAAACAAGAGTGCCTACGTCGCCGCGAAGCACGGCATTGCCGGCTTCACCAAGACCGTCGCGCTCGAAGCCGCCCGCGATGGCGTCACCGTCAACTGCATCTCGCCCGGCTATGTCTGGACGACGTTGGTCGAGAACCAGATCCCGGACACGATGAAGGCTCGCAACCTGACCCGCGAGCAGGTGATGAACGACGTGCTTCTTGCCGCCCAACCAACGAAACAGTTCGTCACTCCGGAACAGGTCGCGGCGCTGGCGCTTTTCCTGTGCCGTGACGAAGCCACCTCGATCACCGGCGCGAACCTCAGCATGGACGGGGGCTGGACGGCTGCCTAGGCTGCTCCCGATGCGCCGAACCCTCCTGCTCGCCACGCTGCTGCTTCCTGCGTGCAGCGTCGTTCACTCTTCAGCCGGGATGGTCCCTGATTGGAGCCGCGACTGGCATCAGGTTGCGACGGAAGCCGACCGCAACCGTCTTCGCGATTGGCGAAAATCCTTTGCCGACGCCCTCACCAGCGCCAGGGCCGCGGGCCATGGCGCGGAAATCGAGAAGGAAGGCGCCCTCCTCGATCCGGACGCCGCGCTCGGCGGCACACCAATCCCCAACGGCATGTATGCGTGCCGGGTCATCAAGCTCGGCGCCAAGTCGCAAGGGATGCTGGATTTTGTCAGCTATCCCCCGTTCGTCTGCCGCATCCGGCAGGAACGCGATCTGCAAGGCTTCGCCAAGATGACCGGCTCCCAGCGGCCCGTTGGATTGATTTTTGCCGGCGACGCGATCCGCCAGGTCTTCCTCGGTACCCTCGCGCTCGGCGACGAACGCGAGGCCATGCAATACGGTCAGGACAAGTCGAGGGATATCGCGGGCTATGTGGAGCGCATCGGTCCCAATCGCTGGCGGCTGATCATGCCGGCGCCGGCCTTCGAATCGAAGCTCGACGTGATCGAGCTGGTTCCGGTATCATCGTAACGATCGGGAGGATATTCGATGCCGACGACTTTCCTCGGGCTATTCCTGCTTTCGACCGCGCTGTCACTGGTAGCGACCTTCACCGCCGTCTCGGTGCAGGCGATCATCAAGCGCGTTCGCCACTCCGAAGGCGGACCCGCAAGACTACGCTAAGCCGGCACCGCTTCGGCGCTGACCGCGTCAAGTCGGGCGATCTGCTCTAATGTCAGAATCAAGTCGAGCGCCGCAGTAAGCTCCTCGAGTTGGGCGATGCTGGTCGCGCTCGCGATCGGCGCGGTGATTGCCGGCTGGGCCATCGTCCATGCAAGCGCAATGGTGGCGAGCTTGGCGCGGGTTTCCCCGGCGATGGCGTCCAGTTCTTCGAGAACGCGGCGCCCTTTGCCCTCCAGGAGTTCGGCACTGCGCTGGCCTCGGACGCTTTTGCCGAGATCGGCCTTGGTCCGATACTTGCCGGTTAGGAAACCATTGGCGAGCGAGTAGAAGGGGAAGACCGCCAGCCCATTCCGGATAGCGGCGTCACGAAGCTCGCCTTCGAACCGCTCACGCGCGACCATGTTGTACCAAGGCTGGAGCGCGACCGCGGGCATCAGGCCGTTGCTCCGCGCCGTGCTTATCGCTTCATCGACCCGGTCGGCAGTGAAATTGGACAGGCCGGTCGAGCGGATCTTGCCAGCCTCGCGCAGCAACTCGAACGCGCCGAGGCTGTCGGCCAGCGGGACCGTCGGGCTGTCCTTGTGCTGGTAATAAAGATCGATGGCGTCGATTCCGAGCCGCTGGAGCGAAGCATCGCAAGCGCGGGCAATGACATCGGGCTCCAGCGAGGCGACGAATTCGCCGTCGACGATCTCGCCGTCGAGGTATCCGACCTTGGTCGCAATCACGACCTTGTCACGCTTCGATGGATTGCGCTTGAGCCAGCGCCCGATCAGCGATTCACTCTCTCCGCCTTTATGCCCGGGGACCCAGGATGAATAGACATCGGCGGTGTCGATCATCGTCCCGCCGGCCTCGACGAAGGCGTCGAGGATAGCGAAGCTGGTCGCCTCGTCCGCGGTCCAGTCGAACACGTTTCCGCCAAGCGCCAGTGGCGCAACCTCGATGCCGCTGCTGCCAATTGGCCGCTTTTCGATCACGACGCTCTCCTCGATCGGTTCGCCCGCCGCTGATCTCAATGCGTAATTTACGCAAGCGTTCACCACTTATTTGTAAAGTTTAGCGACACCCACGTTCATGTCGGTGGATTTGACAGGCATGAAGCAGTGAACAGCGTCGTCGCCTTCTGGAGCTACGCTTTGGCAGCGTGCGCCTTTGCGTCAGTCGTTGTTTGGCGCCTGCGTGCACCCGTCGACCGCACCGAGCGGCTTCTGATTGGATCGTGCGCGGCGACCGCCATCTGGGCGACTATCGCCGCTGTTTACGGCCGCACCGACCCTATGACGATGGTGTCGGGCACGCTGCGCAACCTCATCTGGATGGTGCTGCTCTACGAGATGTCGGGCGGAGTCCGGGGCGCAACGTGGAGCGGGATGCGATTGGTGTTCGCGGCAGTCGCGCTATCGATCGGGCTGCATCTGGGCCTGAGTCTTCTGACCTTCTTCGTCGCGCTCACGCCAGATCAATACGTCGACGTCTTGACCACCGGCAGCCTGCTTCGGATCACGAGCTCGGCCGGCGCCCTGGTGCTGGTCCACAATGTCTATGGGCAAGCGGCATCGGAAAGCCGCCTGAGAATCCGTGGTCCGATGCTCGGCCTCACTTTGATGTGGGGCTACGACCTTAACCTCGCGACGTTGGCCTACCTCGAAGGCGTTGGCTCCGGCACAGTTGACGAGCTTTTCCGCCTGCGCGGCATCTTCATGGCGATCATCGCGCCACTGTTTGCATCAAGCGCGGCGATGAAGATCAAATTGTCGCGAGCGGCCACCTTCCAATCGCTCTCCATGGTTGCGATCGGCGCTTACCTTTGCGTCATGGTCGTGCTCGCCGGAGCGCTTCGCCACACCCACTGGAACTGGGGCAGCATCGCCACGGCTCTCTTGCTTATCGTCCTATCGGTGGCGGCCGTGGTCCTGCCTCTGTCGCAATGGGCGCGCGGCTGGGTGAAGGTAAAAGTCGCCAAGCATCTCTTCGAGCATCGCTATGACTATCGAGCGGAATGGCTTGGATTCACCGAGACTTTGGGCCGTTCGGGCGAAGATGCGCCGCCGCTCGGCGACCGCATCGTGAAGGCTTTGGCAGACATTTCCGACGCGCCGGGCGGGCTCCTTCTGACTGCAGACTCTAGCGGGGCCGTTGCAGAGGCAGCTTCATTCAACTGGATTGGAACGAGGTCGCCCTCGAGCGATGTCGAACGTGATGCTGCCTTCTGGCGTGAGGTTGAGAGTCGGGGCCGAATCATCGAGTTCGATGCGCTTCGCCATGGCTATGGTCCGCAGGCGGACCGCGACGTCACCGCGCCACAATGGATGCTCGACGATGCGTCGATCTGGGCCGGCATTCCGCTGATCCACCGCGACCGGCTGGTCGGACTCGTCTTGCTGGCAGCCCCGGAATATCGCCGTCCGCTCGACTGGGAAGATTTCGACCTGCTGCGCACGGCAGGAAGCCAGGCGGCAAGCTCGCTCGCCGAGCAGCATGGGCAGGAAGCGCTCGCCGACGCCCAGCGGTTCGAGGAATTCAATCGCCGCTTCGCCTTCATCCTGCACGACGTGAAGAATTTGGTGAGCCAGCTCTCGTTGGTGGCTCGCAACGCCGAACGCCACGCAGACAATCCCGAGTTCCGCGCCGATATGGTCGCGACGCTGCAAAGCTCGGTGGGCAAGATGAACGACCTTCTTGCCCGCCTCTCTCCGCGTTCATCCGCGCGCGTGCAGCGGTTGGAGGCGCAGCCGCTTCGCCCCGTTCTCACCGCTGCAATTGCAGCCAAGCGCGGCGATCACGACGTGAAACTCGTCGGCGATGCCGGAATCTGGGCCGATTTCGACGGACCCGCCCTCGAGCAGGCCGTCGGGCATCTCGTTCAGAACGCTGTCGAAGCCTGCTCGGCGACTCTCCCAGTGACAGTCCGCATCTCCCAGCACGACGGATCGGTCGCGATTGCTATCGCCGACCAGGGCGTCGGCATGGACTCCGACTTCGTCCGCAACCGCCTGTTCCAGCCCTTCTCGTCGAGCAAGCCCGGCGGCTTTGGGATCGGCGCGTTCGAGGCGCGGTCCCTTATCGCAGCGATGGGCGGCCGGCTCAACGTCGACAGCCATCCCGGCAAGGGTACCACCTTCACCATCCTCCTTCCCGCGGCCGACCCCGTCGCTGAACCCATCAGGAAACGAGCATGACCGATCCGACCGAACTTCCCGTCCTCCTTGTGGTTGAGGACGACGAGGGCCTGCAGCGTCAGCTGAAATGGGCTTATGACGGCTATCGTGTCGTTGCGGCGCACGATCGGTCGGAAGCGATCGAGGCCTTGCGGCTCCACGAGCCGGCGGTTGTCACGCTCGACCTCGGTCTTCCGCCCGATCCGGATGGAGTCGAGGAAGGCTTTGCGACGCTGCAGGAGATCCTTCGGCTGAAGCCGGACACGAAGGTTATCGTGGCCAGCGGCCACGGCGCCCGCGAAAGCGCGCTTAAGGCGATTTCGCTCGGCGCGTATGACTTTTACAAAAAGCCCGTCGACATCGACGAACTCGGCTTGATCGTCGCGCGGGCCTTTCACTTGCAGGATATCGAGGAAGAGAATCGGCGCTTGGGTGAAGGCGGAGGCGAGGCAACGGTGCTCGGCTCGATCATCACCGCAGCGCCCGAGATGCAGAAGGTCGCCAAGACCATCGAGCGCGTCGCAAATGCGGACGTCTCGGTGATGTTGCTCGGCGCGAGCGGCACCGGCAAGGAATTGCTCGCCCGCGCAGTCCACGAACGGAGCAGCCGCAAGGGCGAATTCATCGCCATCAACTGCGCGGCAATCCCCGAGAACCTGCTCGAGGCGGAGCTGTTCGGTTACGAGCGCGGCGCCTTCACCGGTGCGGTGAAGTCCAACGTCGGTAAGATCGAGCTGGCGCAGGGCGGCACCCTGTTCCTCGACGAAGTCGGCGACATCCCCCTGCCCCTCCAGGTCAAGCTACTGCGCTTTCTCCAGGAGCGCGTTATCGAGCGCATCGGTGGACGCCAGCCGATTGCAGTCGACACCCGCATCGTCTGCGCGACGCACCAGGACCTCGAGACAATGATCGCCGACGGCCGCTTCCGCGAAGACCTCTACTACCGGCTGGCCGAAATCGTCGTGAAGATCCCGTCGCTGGCCGAGCGTTCGGGTGACTCGACCTTACTGGCTCGCCACTTCGTCAACCGCTTCGGCCGCGAACTCAACCCTAAGGTGCAGTCATTGTCGGCCGACGCGCTCGCCGCTGTCGATTGCTACAACTGGCCAGGCAACGTCCGCGAACTAGAGAACCGCATCAAGCGCGCGGTGATCATGGCCGATGGTCGCAGCGTAACGGCGGAAGACCTCGACCTACCGGGCACCAGCTCTGAAGAGCCAGGACTGATCAATCTCCGCAGCGCGCGCGAGGTCGCTGACCGTAAGGCTATCCGCCAGGCAATGAGCCGCACTGAAAACAATATCTCCGGCGCGGCCAAGCTGCTGGGGATCAGCCGGCCAACGCTCTACGACCTGCTCAAACAATATCGTCTGCAAGCGTAAGCGAACCTTCGACGAACGCATTTGCGAGCGTGAACCCGCGCGCTAAGGTCCCGGCTTCATTCAAGCTACGGGGCTATTTCCATGGATCGTCGTACGTTCCTCGCCACCGGCGCCACAGTCGCGCTGCTCCCGCTCACCGAAGCTCCCGTCATTGCGGCTGCGACGGGTAGCGCCGATGCCAAGCTCAACGAGACCTTCGAAAATATCTTTCAGGAGCGGGTGAAGGAATCACCTGAACTCGCGAGCTCGCTGGGCCTCGATAAGGGACCACTGGCGGCGCTGAAATCGAAGTTCGACACCGATCCGGTTCAGACCCAGCGCAATAAGGCCCTGGCCCGCAACCGCCGGGCGATTGCCGAGCTCAAGGCATTCAATCCGGCAACGCTGTCGGATGCGGCGAAGCTGAACCGCGAAGTCGTCATCTACTCGCTCGAGACCGCGACTGTCTCGCCGACACGGTGGAATATCGGCAACGCGCAGAGCCCCTACACAATCACGCAGCAGGACGGCGCCTACTTCGACTACCCGGACTTCCTCAATACAACGCACACGATCGACAACGCCGCCGACGCCGAGGCGTATCTGTCGCGTCTCAGCCAGTTCGGGACCGTGCTCGATAACGACACGGCCGAACAGCGCGCGCAGGCCGCCCGCGGCTTCCTCGCTCCGGCTTGGTCGATCGACCTCGGACTTGGCCAGATGCGCAAGCTTAGAGAGGTTGCTCCCGAACAAAGCACGATGGTCGATTCGATCGCCAAACGCACTGCGGCCAAGAATATCCCGGGTGACTGGGGACGCCGCGCGGCCGACATCGTGGCCAAGTCCGTCTACCCCGCACTCGATCGCCAGATCAGCGCCATGGAGAAATTGAAGCCGACCACTCGCGCCGGCGACGGTGCGTGGCGCCTGACCAACGGCGACGCAATTTACGCCGAGGCTTTGCGGCAGGCGACGACGACCAACTTCTCGCCGGCCGAAGTGCATCAGATGGGTCTCCAGCAGGTCGCTGACATCAGTTCGCAGATTGATGCGATCCTTAAGAGCCAAGGCTACACGCAGGGCAGCGTCGGCGAGCGGCTGGCGGCGCTCAATCACGATCAGAGCCAACTCTATCCCGCTACCGACGACGGCCGTGCTGCATTGCTGGCCAGTCTGAACGCCGGCGTGAAGGACATGTACGGGCGCCTGCCGCAAGCGTTCGCCACCGTGCCAAGCGCACCGCTCGAAATTCGGCGCGTGCCTCCGGAAATCCAGGACGGCGCATCGAACGGCTACTACCGGCGCGCAGCGCTGGATGGCTCACGCCCAGCTATCTATTTCATCAACCTAAAAGACGTCGGCGACTGGCCGAAGTACACCTTGCCCACCCTGACCTACCATGAAGGTGTCCCGGGCCATCACCTGCAGATCAGTATCTCGCAGGAATCGAAGGATATCCCGACCCTTCGCAAGCTCGGCTTTTTCTCGGCTTATTCGGAAGGCTGGGCGCTTTATGCGGAGCAGCTCGCCGACGAGATGGGCGTCTACAAGGATTATCCGCTCGGCCGCGCCGGATTCCTTCAGTCGTTCCTGTTCCGCGCGGCGCGGCTCGTCGTCGACACCGGGCTTCACACCAGGAAATGGAGTCGCGAGCAGGCGACCGATTACATGGTGCAGACCACCGGGTTCGCACGGCCACGCTCACAGCGCGAAGTGGAACGCTATTGCGTCTTGATCGGTCAGGCCTGCAGCTACAAGGTCGGTCACACCGCGTGGGTCCGTGCCCGCACTGAAGCGCAGCAACGGCTAGGCGCAGCGTTCGACCTCAAGCAATTCCACGAGATCCTGCGTGAAGGAGCGATGCCGCTGTCGATTCTCGAGCGGCGTGTGCGCGAGCGTATGGGTGGAAGCCCGACGTCTCGAACCGAACGCGGCTAATTGACGTCCGGAACAGACACCGGGCGCGATTTGTGTCCGGCCATTACGTCCTCGCGTAGCTCTTTCAGCTCCCAATAGTCGTTGCGGCTAAAGGGCAACATCGACGTGAGCGCCGATAGCGTCGTCTTGCCCAACTCGCGTTGCAGCTCGGACAGCCGGTCGAACTTGGCGACGAGCCCATTATCGTGCGCCAGGGCTTTGTCGTCGGTCTTGTTCAGAAGCTTTGATTCACCTGACAGGATCAGCTCGGAAAGCACGGTAACGTAGTTGCGGATGAGCGCCTTGCCATGCGGCCCCATGCGCTCCCCTAGCTCGGCGACCTTTTTCCACTGCGGGTCGTCCGGAAATGTGCCGGACTGCAGCGTCTCCACAAGCGCACGATGTTCCTGCTCTTCCTTGACCAGCCACTCGTCGGCTTCCTTCGTTCCGAACTGGAAAATGGCGATCAGCGCGATGGGCGACAGCACCAACGTCCCGAGCATCGCCAACAGCGGTTGGCTTGGGAACTGGTTGAAGATCGTATGGATCGCAACAGCGACCAGGAAGCCCGGAACGAACCACAAAGGATTGAACCGGAAATCTCGGGCCGCCGCGTGGAGGTTACGCTCGGCGAACTCCTGCGCAATCGCCGCGAGGATCGCCATTGTGGTGCCGTGCATGATCGCCGTGCCGAGACCGCGAACCATCCACACCATCGGGGAAAGATGCTCGAACCGCAGCAGATAGAGGATGTTCTCGACCACCGAGAAGCCCGCCCCAACCGCGAAGCCGGTGATGACCGCGTCGAGCTTGATGCCGATCCGGTTGAAACGGAACAACGTGATGATGACTGCCGCTTTAAGAGCTTCCTCGATCCACGGCGCGACGAAACGGCTGTACAGGTTGAAGCCGATCGGAAGCGTGTCGAGGAACGCGCCGCTGATGGGATAGGTGATACCCGCCACCAGTCCGCCCAGCACCAGCAGCGTCAACAGCTCCCAACGGCTCATCAGCTTGAACACGTCGAGCCAGGTGAAAACGAGGGTCAGCAGCAGGACAGGAACTAGAGCGAGAATCCAGGACACGACCAAATCCATTCCCATGACGCAGGCTTACATTATCTTGAGCGAAGCGAGCAGTTCTGTTTTGCGATAGTCGCCGTCGGCCCAGCCCGCGGCCGCTCCCACCGAAAAGATCATTGGCAAGCGCAGCGCCACGGTGAAGTTGAGATCGAGCTGCGCGCCAAGATCGTAGTAATGATGACTTTCGCCGGCTTGATCTTGGGTCAGCAGCGCCCCCGCAAAAACCGCCGGCCGCACGTGGCTGAGGTAGAAAGCCGCGGTTCCAAGCTCGGCAAAGCGGACCGGCGGTAGGTTCACTTCTCCCGTCACCTTGGCGAAGCGCCGGGCCGCGATCTCGTCGATCTCGAAGCCGGGGAAACTTTCCATTTCCCGGTACCGTTTCTCCGACCGGTCATCGACGTAATTGTTCTGGAACGACCCGAAATAATAAGCGGCAAGCGGACTGGAGTGCAGCCCGCCCACAGTCCCCGCGTCGGTGTAAAGCCAGGCCGAACTGTTGCTCCACGGCAGCGCGGTCCCCACGTCGAAGCCACCGTAGATCTTGGGGTAGAAGTGCCCTTCCGCCTGGTCGGCGCCAACAGCAATGCGCCCTTCGATGCCCTTCTCATGATCGACGCCGCCCTGCGCCTTGGTGGTATTGGTGTAACGCAAGCCGATCTCGGCGGAGCGGAGATCTTTGGGACTGGCGATGTTTTGCGCGCCGGGAAGCTGGGCGAGGCCGAAATAGGCGGCGGCCGAGCCGAAGATGTCGAGCTGGCGCGGCGGATCGTAGATCAGCGGCTTGCTGTAATTGGCGATGACCGCGTCGCCCTTGCGGCTGCGCAGGACCGGGCCGGCCAGATCGTACACGTCGGCAAGATTGTGCCAGTACGTCAGTTTCCAATACGGCGTCTGGTAATCGACGTTGACGTGGAAACGCTCGCTGTCGGGAATGTCGCCGAACGGGGACACCGATACCGACGCGCTCAGCTGACGGAACTGCATTGGGTCGGCGAGATGGACGTAATAGCCGAACGCCGGTTTCTGATCATAGCCCGAGACAATCGGATAGTGAGCATCGAACCGCATCCGCTGGGTCGGATTGTAGAAGCCGCGCGCCGTGACGAGATCATCGAGAGGAACCTTGGCTGGTGAGCCGATGCCCCACTGCTTAAGCTCGGGACGCGCCTTGACGACTTCGGTGCCGAGGAAGCGCACCGGCTCCAGGTCCTCGCGGACCTCCGGCTTGATGATCGACGGATTGAAGCCGTCGCCGGCGTAATCGTAGACTAGTAAATTGCCGTCCGGGCGAAGCTGCGGCCGGAAGAAGCCGGTCGAGGCATTGGTCAGGACGTCATATTTCCCGCTCGCGATGTCGAAGCGGAAGACGTTTGAAACACCGGTGTAATAGGCGTTGCCGAGCAGCGATTTGCCGTCCGGCGCGAACGTGAACATCTCCGGGGTCGCCGGCGGCAGCGACAGAGTCGCCACCGGTTCTTCGGCGTTGCCCTGCTCGAGATCTTCGCGCTTCCACACCTTGAGCGACTGCTTGCCCTCGATGGTGCTGTAAGACGCGGAAATCAGGTTGCCGTCAGGCGACACATCCAGGTCGAACAGTATCTCGCCGTACTTGAACGTCTTGATTTGATTGAAGCTTGTGTAGGGCGCGGGAATTCGCACGAGGGTCACGAACCCGTTTTGGTGGCGAAGGCCCCACAGGCTCTTGTCCGCCCGGTCGAATGCAAGGTCGCCGATGCGCGCATCGGTCAGTAGTCGCCGCTTCTTCCCGGTATCGACATCGATCGCGTTGAGGTCGCGATAGGCGTAATTCTGGTTGACGTAGAACGCCGTGCGGCTGTCGGGATCGAAGGCGACGCTGGTCACCTTGTAGAGCATCATCCCGTCGAGATCGGTGAGGGGCGTCAGCCTGCCGGTCGCAAGGTCCATCTTACCGAGGAAGCCGATGCGGCCAGGATAGCGGAAGGCCGCAATCAGGCTGTTGGTGCGATCGTCGACGAAGCCCCGCGACATCGACCCCAGGCCGTGCGGGGCAAGATGCTGCACTTGGGTCAGCGGGTACTTAGCGAGCGCCGCCAGATTCTCCTGTTGAAACTTATGCTCGAACGCGATCCAGTCGTTCCAGACGTCATCGAGCGTACGCCCGAACACATGCTTGAACTGGCTGGCGTAGAATGCCTTTGAATCCTCCGACCGCCGCAGCCACTCGACCGTGCGTTCCGGCCCGTAGGTCAGCGCGAGGTAAGAAAAGAAGCGCGTTCCGTAGAGGTAGGAATTGGCGCCGACCATGAAGTCGGTCTGCGTTCCCTCGCTCTCGAGCCCGAGTGGCGAGAAAATGCGGTTGTTGTCGCGGATCTTCGCTCGCCAGACCATCTCGTCATAGGCGCCCTGCGCGCGGCCGAGGCCGCCCGCCATCCAGGTTTCGAAGAAGACCGCGCTGCCTTCCATGTACCAGCGCGGCGTCAGGTTCCGCGGCGCCGTCAGGAAGTTGTAGAGGATCGATTCCGGGTGCTTCTGCAGCGGCACCGGCTTCCCGCCGAGGAAGCGCCGCCAGAACGCATCGCGATTGTTCCACGCATCGATCGCAGCAACGTGCGCAAGCTCGTGGTTGGTCAGCGTGAAGAAGCGCTCGCCAGGCGAGAACGTCTCCATCGACAGCGACAAAGGCGCGACGTCGAGCAGCACCATATTGCTCGGTGACCCAAGCGCCGCGGCGTTTCCGTAATCGGAGAAGTCCTTGAGCAGGACCGTCGTCCGATCCCACGGTTTCCAGTGGAATTCCTTCTCGTGGAACGCGAGAGCATTTTCGAACGCGCGGCCCAGATAGGGCGTCAGGTAAGTCTGGATCGGGTCGATGTAGAGAAGCGACAGGTTCTTCGTTTCGAGCGTCGAGAGTTTGAAGCCTGACGCGTCCTGAGGGACATGCTCCGGTGACTTCTGCTCGGGAATCTCGGGACCCGGCGGATTGGGCTGGACCGGCTCGCTCGGCGGCGGTGTATCGGTCGGTGGAGGCGGTACCGCATCCGGCTTCTCGACCTGCGTGGTCGTATCCGACGGAGGTGGTGGAGGGGGCTGATTGGACTGCGGCTGGGCAATTGCCGTCCCCGCAGCTGCGACTAGTCCGATGGCAAGCGATGCGAGCGCGAGCCCGCGCCCGCCGGCCACCTTACGCGTCACATCAGCCCCCCTTCAGGCGTCAGTTATGAGCCTGCGATGCCTGCGACGCCAAGTTCGCCTGGTTGAGGGCGGCCGAGAAGCTCGGGTTCGCCATCAAGGCCGCCATGTTCGGCTGTGCCGCCAGCGCCGCGAACGCCTTTTGGTTCGACGCCAGTGCAGACATCGCTGCCGATTGCTGGCTCATCGAAGCAAAGGCCTGCGGGTTGACCATCATCGCCGACGCCGCCTGCGGATTGCCCATAACGGCCTGCATCGCACCAGCGTTGATCTTGCCGGCCGCTGCCGCCGAAGCTGCGAGCGAATTGGCATTGAACGCCTGCAGCGCCTGCGACGCCGAGTTGAGCTGGGCCGCATTCGCTGCGTTGCCGAACGCCGAAGCGCTCTGGCCGATCGCCGACATCGCCTGCGGGCTCATTTGATGAGCGTTGCTGGCAAGGCTGGCAAACGCCGCTGCATTGGCGTTGATCGCGGAGAACACCCGCGGATCGGCGCTCAGCGCCTTCATCGCCGCAGCATCGCTCGCAAGCTTCGCGAACGAGCTCGCACTGTTGGCGAATTGCGCATTGTTCGCTGCCGCCGAAGCGAAGCGAGCGAAGCCCGACGCATTGTTGGCATATTGCGCAAACGCCGCCGAGTTGGCGAAGACAGCGGCCATCGCCTGCGGCTGCGACGCGAGTGCCGCAAATGCCTGCGAGTGACCCGCGACGGCCTGAAGCGCCTTGGGCTGGCCCGCCAGCACGTTCAGCGCGTTCGAGTGCCCGGACAAGGCTGCTAGGCTAGCCGACGAAATACCTGCCGAAGCGGCAAGTTGTGCGGCAGCGGCAGCGCTTTTCACCGAGGCAGCGAGAGCCGCCGGCTGAGCGGACAGCGCCTTGAAACCCGCGGCATTCGCGGCAATCGCGCTGAACACCCCAGGATCGGCATTCAATGCCTTCATCGCGGCAGCATCCGAAGCAAGTTGCTGGAACGCTACGGCATTGCTCGCCATGTTCGCATTCGACGCCGCTTTCGACGCAGCATTCTGGAACGAGCTGGCACTGCTCGCAAAGCTCGAGAACGCAGCCGGATTGGCGGCGATCGCAGCAAGTGCAGCCGGATGACCAGCCAGCCCCTGGAGAGCGGCAGAATGGCCATAAGCCGCCGCCAGCACCTGCCCGTTATTGGCACGCGCAGCCGGAGCCACGCCCTGCAGCGCAGCTGCGGCTTTGGCGACGCCCGCAAAGGCCGACGGGTTGCCGGCCAGCGACGCGAACGCCTTCGGATTGCTCATCAGGGCCGCCATGACCTGCGGCTGGCCGGCCAAAGCCTTGAAGCCCGGGCTCGCGGCAAGCGCACGGAAACTCGGATCCTTGGTCATCAACTCGAACGCATCGCTCTGCATCAGTTCGGGAACCGACGTGTCGCCCAGCGTCACATCATTCTCGCCCACCTGGCTCGCTTGGTAGCGATCGGCCGGCGTGATCGTGCCGGCCGTCGGTCCGAGCGGAGGATAGACGCGCCCGATAGAATATGCGGCCGCCGCAACGAGCGCGACTCCGGCGATCGAGATTAAGTATCGATTATTGTTAGATAAAGTGGCCATGATGCACCCCCAAAATAGCCAAGACGTAGAGATTGTGAGCTAATTTGGACGGAGTCAATTGAAGGTTAACAACAGTTAAGCCAGACTGAGGGTTATGCGGGCCGGTTCAAGGCCTCCGCTAGTTCCGCAACTTCGAGCCACCGGAATTCGGCCGCTTCGATCTCCGCGCGATTGCGGGCGATACTTTCGGTCAACTCAGCGAAGCGCTTCGGATCGCGCATGTAAAGGTCGGGATCGGAAAGCTTTTGCTCGTCTGCGGCGACTTGGCCCTCAAGCCGCTCGATCTCGCCTGGCAAACGGTCGTAGTCGCGCTGATCCTTGTAAGTCAGCTTTTGAGTTGCCGACGCGCGCGCCGAGGCAGCCGGAGCGGCCTTCTCTTTCGGGGATGAGCGCGTCGGCCGGTGATCTTGATACCGCTTCCGGATCCAGTCCTCGTACCCGCCGGCAACGACATCGACCTTGCCCGAACCATCGAGCCCAAGCGTGATCGTCACGGTGCGGTCGAGGAAATCGCGGTCGTGGCTTACGATCAGGACCGTGCCTTCATAGTCGGCGATAACCTCCTGCAGGAGGTCGAGCGTCTCGAGATCGAGATCGTTGGTCGGCTCATCCAGCACCAGTAAGTTCGCCTCGCGAGCGAACTCCCGCGCCAATAGCAACCGCGACCGCTCGCCGCCCGATAGTGACCCGATCGGCGCCTCCGTCAGAGACGGATCGAACAAAAATTCCTTCAAATAGCCCTTGATGTGCTTTTTCGAACCTCGAACCTCGATCCAGTCGCCGCCATTGGCGAGCACGTCCTTCACTCGCTTCTGCGGCTCCATCAGCTTGCGCTGCTGGTCGATGACGATTCCGCTCAGCGTCTTGGCTAATGTCACCTTGCCGGTGTCGGGCTGAAGCTCTCCGGTGAGCAGCTTTAGCAGTGTGGTTTTTCCCGCCCCATTCGGGCCGACTACGCCGATGCGGTCGCCGCGCTGAACACGAAGCGAAAAGTCGCGGATGATCGTACGTTCGCCGTAGGTCTTGGACACGTCTTGGGCGTCGATAACCGTCTTGGAGCGGACATCGTCCTTGGCGAGCGCCAGCTTGGCGGAACCGGCAGATCCCAACATCGCGGCGCGCTGCGCTCGCATCTCATTGAGCTTGGTCAGGCGTCCCTGGTTACGCCGCCGGCGCGCAGTCACCCCGCGCTGAAGCCAGTGGAGTTCGAGCTTCAGCTTGGCATCGAGCTTCTCGGCCGCGCGCGCCTCTTCCTCATAGACCTGCTCGGTCCAGGCCTCGAACCCGCCGAACCCGATCTCAGCACGGCGAAGGCTGCCGCGGTCGAGCCACAGGCAACTCCGCGTCAGGCGCGAGAGAAACGTGCGGTCGTGACTGATGGCAATGAAGGCGCCCGTGAAGCGCTTCAGCCATTCCTCGAGCCACTCGATCGCGCCGAGATCGAAGTGGTTGGTAGGCTCGTCTAGAAACAGGATGTCAGGGTTCTGCGCGAGTGCCCTGGCAATCGCCGCCCGGCGGCGTTCCCCACCGCTCGCAGTGGCAGTCGGCCGGGACAGATCGATGCCCAGCTGGTCGGCAATCGCCGCGGCCTCATGGGCCTCGGGCGCATCCGAACCGCCAAGCACCCAATCCTGAAGCGTTTCGAACCCGTCCATCTTCGGGTCCTGTTCCAGCAGCACGACCTGAGTGCCCGGGACGATCGTCCTTTTACCCTCGTCGGTGTCGATCAGGTTCGCCAGGCACTTGAGGAGGGTGGTCTTGCCGGCCCCGTTGCGCCCGATCAGAGCCAGCCGGTCGCGCTCTCCGATGTAGAGGTCGAGGCCGCGAAACAGCCAGCCTTCGCCCTGGATGAGCCCGAGCTGTTCGTAAGAGAGAATTGGCGCTGCCATGGGCGCCCCCTAGCGAAAGCTGGGCTTTTACGTCACTATCTTAAGGCTGAACGGGGGCGTTCGATCATATTCATAACGCATTCAATGCCGTCTGGTAGAACCGTGGCCGTGAGAGAGTCGCGTCCATGACCCCGTTTCGTACCCTTCTTGCGGCGTTTTTCGTCGCCACGCTTGCCGGCGCTCCCGTGCTGGCCGACCCGCCGCGTGAAGCGGAGCGGGCGTTTCGTGATACCCAACAGGGCCGCGCTTTGCCTTTGCCGCAACTCGAGCGCCGGGTTTTGCCCTTCATGGGCGGAGCCGATTATCTCGGGCCTGAACTGAATGGCGAGACCTATCGCCTTAAGTTCATGGAGAACGGCCGAGTGATCTGGGTCGATGTAGACGCCCAGACCGGGCGTATCATCCGCCGCTCCAGACCATAAGAAAAGGGGGGCAGCCGAAGCCGCCCCCTTCCTGGGTCCGCGTTGGAACTCGGGCTCAGCCGCCCATCAGCGACCAGCCCCAAAGCTGGTCTGGAGACCATCCGAGAAGCGCGATGCTGTCGTCGTTCACGCTGATCAGCGTGTCCATTTTGCCGTCGTGATTATAGTCGGTTGCAGTGACGTGAAACGTCGCCGTCGCCGAAGAAAAGCTCAGACCGTCGTGCAGCTGTCCCATGTAAAGGATGTCGGAGTAGCTGCCGTAGTCGAACATGACGCGGTCGCCCGCGGCCGGATTGAAATCGGTCACGACGTCGTGACCGCCACCCGAACGCAGCACAAACTTGTCGGCGCCATCGCCGCCCGTCAGCGTGTCGTTGCCGGCGCCGCCGTCGAGAAAGTCGTTCCCGCGCCCGCCATCGACCGAATCGCTTCCGGCCGTACCGGCGAAGAAGTCGGCCTTGTTGGTGCCTTTAAATTTCATGATCTTGCCCCCTCAATGGACGGGACAAAATCGCCGATAAGGTGTTTTTGGGTGGTTGAGCGATTGGGTGAACGATACATTGATGCTGCCCGGAAACTTCGCGCTCACCCGCATTCCCCTCTGGCGGTTAACCGCGGCGACTGCGCGTGCCGTTCATATCGTGGTAAAGAGCCACCGTTCAGCGTAGGGGCGATCAAGGCGGTCGTTCCGGATAGGCAACCGATTGCCGCAACGCGGGTTGACGGGCCAAACATGAACGTTTCCAGGAATCATATATGCGCGTTCTGATCGTCGAAGACGAACCCAACCTCGGGCGGCAGCTGCGCTCGACCCTCGAAGGTGCCGGTTATGCCGTCGACCTCGCCACTGACGGCGAGGACGGTCATTATCTCGGCTCGACCGAGAATTACGACGCAGTGATCCTCGATTTGGGCTTGCCTGAGATCGACGGCCTCACGGTACTCGACCGCTGGCGCAAGGAAGCACGCAAGATGCCGGTGCTCGTCCTGACGGCTCGCGATAGCTGGTCGGACAAGGTCGCGGGCCTCGACGCCGGCGCCGACGATTATCTCGCCAAGCCGTTCCAGACCGAAGAGCTGATTGCCCGCCTGCGTGCACTGATCCGCCGCTCGTCGGGCAACGCCTCGTCTGAACTCGTCGCCGGTGACATCCGCCTCGACACACGCTCCGGGAAAGTCACCAAAGGCGGCGAGCCGGTGAAGCTCACCGCGCAAGAGTACAAGCTTCTCTCCTACCTGATGCACCACAAGGGCAAGGTGGTGAGCCGGACGGAGCTCATCGAGCACATTTACGATCAGGACTTCGACCGTGACTCCAACACGATCGAAGTCTTCGTGACACGCATCCGCAAAAAGCTCGGCGCCGACGTCATCACCACGATCCGCGGCCTCGGCTACAGCCTCGAAGAGCCCATGGAAGCTCGCGCCGGTTGAACCAGGAAGCCGCCCCGGTAACGGCGGCGGCCGAGGCTGGACCCGCCGCAGCGCCAAGCGCACCCCGCCATCGCACCGGGTCGCTGACCCGCCGCATGATCGGCGTCGCGGCGCTGTGGATCATCGCCTTGTTGTTGATTGGCGGCTTCGGGCTCGACCGGGTTCTGACACGCTCGATAATCGAAAATGTCGACGACCAGCTCGTGCGCGTCCTCAACTCCATGATTGCCGCGTCTGATCTTGGTCCGGACGGCGAAGTGCGCTTCACTCGTCCACCAGCCGACCAACGCTTCATCGAGCCCTACTCGGGCCTCTATTTCCAGATTAGCGGGATTGGCACCGACACCTTTGCGTCGCGCTCCTTGTGGGACCGCCGGCTTCGGGTCGAGGACACGCACAATGACGTGAAGCCCCACATTTACGACAGCGACGAATTCTCTACGCCGGGCGCCAAGGAAACGCTGCGCATTGCCGAGCGCGATGCCACCCTGCCCGGCTCAAAGGTTCGCTGGCGCTATCAGGTTGCTCAGTCCCGCCAGACGATCGATGAGCAAATCCGGCACCTGCGCCTCGTCCTCTTCTGGAGCTTCCTGGCACTCGGCATCGGCCTCATTGCGCTCGCTGCGCTCCAGACCTTTTACGGCCTTTGGCCGCTGAGGCGGGTCCGGCAAGACGTCGCGGCCATCAGGTCGGGTGCGGGAACGCGGATCGGCGAGGACTTCCCGACCGAAATCCGACCGCTGACCGAGGAGATCAACCAGCTTCTCGCCCACAGCGAAGAGCAGGCCGAAGAAGCGCGCCGCCATGCCGGTAATCTGGCCCACGCCCTGAAGACCCCACTCACCGTCATCACCAACGCCGCAACCGCCCACACGCCCGACCTCGCCGATACCGTCTGCCGTGAGGCGTCGATCATGCGCCGGCAGGTCGATCATCACCTCGCCCGCGCCCGGGCGATCGGGCGCCGCGCCTCGGTCCAGGCCCGCGCCCGCGTCTGGGACAGCCTCGAGGCGGTCCAACGCGCCCTCGACCGGCTCTACGAGAATGTCACCGTCGACATCGCCGGCAACCACGATTCCCAGGTACGCGTGGAACGGCAGGACCTTGACGAAATGCTCGGCAACCTCATCGAAAATGCCGCGAAATATGGCGGGGGCCGGGTGTTCGTGACGGTCGAACCCAGAGACCAAACCATCGACATCCTCGTCGAGGACGATGGTCCCGGAATCCCGGAAGCGGATCGCGGCTCGCTCTTCACGCGCGGAGCGCGGCTCGACACCACCGGCAAGCCGGGCACGGGCCTCGGGCTCGCGATCGTTCGCGATGTCGCTGAAATCTATGGCGGATCGGTCCACCTCGAAGAAAGCGAAGATCTCGGCGGACTTCTCGCGCGCCTGACCCTTCCGGCAGGCTGATAGCCGTCGACTCCCCGCCGTTCGTCGAAAACTTTTGACGAATCAGCTTTGCTGTTGCATTTCGCGGCCCTCTCCGGAGGGGTGAAATTCCATGAAATTCAAAGTGTTCGCGCTCGCAGCCGCGAGTCTTATAGCGATTGCGGCACCGTCGATTGCCGCCAAGCCCACGTACGGCGACTGGGGCTACGATCCGGCCGCCATGGATCGTTCGGTCAAGCCGGGCGACGACTTCTGGGCTTACGTTAACGGCACCTGGGACAAGAACACGAAGATCGCCGCCGATCGCGCATCGGCCGGCCCGTTCGTCACCCTTTCCGACAAGTCAGAGAATGACGTCCGTGAAATCGTCGACAACCTCGCCAGAACCAACGACGGCAGCGTGCTCGGGCAGCAGGTTGGCGATTTCTATGGCAGCTACATGGACGAAGCGGCGATTGAAGCCGCAGGCTTGGCGCCGTTGCAGCCCTACCTTGCGCCGATCAACGCGGTGAAGACGCGCGACCAACTGCTCTCGCTGTTCGTGAAGCCGGGCTACGCAAGCCCGATCGACATTTCGATCATCCCCGACCTCAAGGACTCGTCGCGCTATTCGGCGATCTCGGGCCAGGCGACTCTCGGCATGCCGAGCCGCGAATATTATCTCGACAACAACGCCAAGATGAAAGCGCACCGCGCGGCGTATCGCGACTACATCATTACCATTCAGAAGCTCGCTGGTCTGCCCGGCGGAGCTGCGTCCGCCGATCGCATCATCGCGCTCGAGACCGCGCTTTCGAAGGTGCAGTGGCCTGCCGCTGACCGCCGCGACATCGACAAGATCTACAACCCGATGAACCGCGCCCAGCTTGCCAAGCTGGCGCCGCAGTTCGCGTGGAATTCGACGCTTCAGAAGTCGGGCCTCGGCGCTGCCAAGTCAGTCATCGTGACCGAACCGTCGGCCGTCGCCGGCGCTGGCAAGATCCTCGCCGCTACCCCGCTGTCGACGTGGAAGGAATGGCTCGCGTTCCGCTTCGTATCGGACCACGCGACCTACCTGCCCAAAGCGCTCGATGACACCCGTTTCGCTTTCTATTCGAAGGAGCTGAACGGCGTTGAGAAGCAGCGCGACCGCTGGAAGCGCGGCGTTCGTTTGGTCAACGGCGCGCTCGGCGAAGGCGTGGGCGAAATCTACGTAAAGTCGCACTATCCGGCCGAGTCCGAGCGCCAGATGACCGAACTGATCGGCAACCTGCGCGAAGCCTATCAGGAGCGCATCACCGGCAACAGCTGGATGGATGAGGCGACGCGAAAGCAAGCGCTCGAGAAGCTCGCCGCGTTCGAGCCGCGCATCGGCCACCCGGTGAAATATATCGATTACTCGACGCTGAAAGTCGTGAAGGGCGACTTGCTCGGCAACGTGATGCGCTCAAACCAGTTCGACTGGGACCTCGAGCTGTCGCGCTTCCCGAAGCCCGTCGACCGCACGCTGTGGGAAATGACCCCGCAGACGATCAACGCTTACTACAACCCGCTGGCGAACCAGATCACGTTCCCGGCCGCGATCCTGCAACCGCCGTTCTTCGATCCGAATGCCGACCCGGCCGCCAATTATGGTGCGATCGGCGCGGTGATCGGGCACGAGATGGGTCATGGTTTCGACGACGAGGGCCGCAAGTTCGATGCCAAGGGCAACCTTCGCGATTGGTGGTCGGCCGCGGCTGCGAAATCTTACGCTGCCCGCACCGCTCAACTCGTAGCCCAGTACAACACGTTCAGCCCGTTCGCTGGCGTCAACGTCAACGGCAAGCTGACGCTGGGTGAAAACCTCGGCGATCTTTCAGGCATCGAGGCTGCCTATGCGGCGTACAAGAAGTATACCGCGAAGCACGGCGAGCCGCCGGTGATCGACGGCCTCACGGGCGACCAACGCTTCTTCATTGCTTACGCCCAGGCGTGGCAGGGCAAGGACCGCGAGGATGCCCTTCGCCAGCAGATCCTCACCGACCCGCACAGCCCCGACAAGTACCGCGCCAATGGCATCGTTCGGAATGTCGACGCTTGGTACAAGGCGTTCAATGTGCAGCCCGGCGACAAGCTGTACCTCCCGCCAGAACAGCGCGTCCACGTCTGGTAATCAACTGAAACAAGGAAGAACGCGATGAAGCTACGTCACTTTCTCCTGATGAGCGGCGTAGCCGTCGCGCTCGCCTCGCCGGGCTTGTCCCAGGGACAGTCCAAGCCCGTGTATGGAAACTGGGGTTATGACGCCGCTGCGATGGACAGCTCGGTCAAACCGGGCGACGACTTCTTCGCCTACGTCAACGGGACCTGGTTCAACAAGGCGGAGATCGCGCCCGACCGCACGTTCGTCGGCATAGATTCCGTCCTCAATGACCAGATCGAGAAGGACGTCCGCTCGATCGTCGAGGACATGGCCAAGGACCCGTCGGCCAACGGCCGCCTCGGCCAGCAGATTGGCGACCTCTACAATAGCTGGATGGACGAGGGCGCGGTCGAGAAGCTCGGCACTGCGCCTTTGAAGCCCTATCTCGCCCAAATTGCTGCTGCGAAGACGCGCGGCGATCTTGTCGACCTGTTCGCGACGCCGGGTTTCAATTCTCCGGTCGGCATCTCCATTTATCCCGACCTGAAGAATCCGACCCGTTACGCCGCTTACGCCGGCCAGCACGGGCTCGGGATGCCGAACCGCGACTATTACCTCCTGAAAGGTGCGAAGTACGACGCCTACCGAAAGGCCTATCGCAACTATCTGATCGACATACAGCGGCTCGCGGGCATCAGCACGCCCGAAGCGCGCGCCGACCGGGTCATCGCGCTCGAAACGGCGATCGCAAGGATCCACTGGACTCCGGAGCAGCAGCGCGACGCTGAAAAGACCTACAACCCCATGACCCGCGCGCAGCTTCGCACCTTCGCGCCGCAGCTCGATTGGGATCGTGCACTGGCGAAGCTTGATCTCGCAAAGGTCGACAAGGTCGTCGTCGGCGAAAAAAGCGCTATCCAGGCCGAGGGCAAGCTATTCGCTTCGACGCCGCTCCAGACCTGGAAGGATTGGACGGCGATCCACTTCATCAGCGACAACGCCCAGTATCTTCCCAAGGCGTTCGACGACGCGAAATTCGATTTCTATTCAAAGACCCTGCGCGACGTGCCGCAGCAGCGTGACCGGTGGAAGCGAGGCGTCGATCTCGTCGACGGAGCGCTCGGTGAAGGCGTCGGGCAGATCTACGTCCAGCGTCACTATCCGCCGGAAAGCGACCGGCAGATGCACGAGTTGATCGACAACATCCTCGCCGCGCTCAAGGAAAAGATTGAGAACGCTGCGTGGATGGATGCGCCGACCAGGGCCAAGGCCGTAGAGAAGCTGGGGACCTTTGACCCGCGCATCGGCCACCCGGTGAAGTACATCGATTACTCATCGCTTGAGGTGAAGCGCGACGACCTGCTCGGCAACGCAATCCGCTCGGACGATTTCGACTGGAAACTGCTGCTGTCGCGTTTTCCCAAACCGGTCGACCGGACATTGTGGGACATGCTGCCGCAGACCAACAACGCTTACTACGACCCGACTCAGAACCAGATCACCTTCCCGGCCGCGATCCTGCAGCCGCCTTATTTCGACCCGAAGGCCGATCCGGCCTCGAATTACGGCAGTATCGGCGCGACCATCGGTCACGAGATCGGCCATGGCTTCGATGACCAGGGCCGCAAGTTCGACGCCCACGGTGCGCTCACCGACTGGTGGACCCCGCAGACGGCCAAGCTCTACACCGCTCATGCTGACAAGCTTGTCGCCCAGTACAACAGCTACGAGCCAATTCCCGGCGTGCACATTAAGGGCCAGCTAACGCTCGGTGAGAACCTCGGCGATCTCGGCGGCCTCGAAGTCGCGTATTCGGCATACCGCAAATATGTCGCCCAGCACGGCGAGCCGCCGGTGATCGACGGGCTGACGGGCGACCAGCGCTTCTTCATCGCCTACGGCTACAGCTGGGAGACCAAGCAGCGCGAAGGCGCACTTCGTGCCCAGTTGCTCACCAACGAGCACAGCCCGGCCAAGTATCGGGTCAACGGCGTCGTCCGGAACGTCGACGCCTGGTACAACGCCTTCAATGTGCAGCCCGGCGACAAGATGTATTTGCCGCCCGAACAGCGGGTACACGTCTGGTAGGCGGCTAGGAAAACGGACGCTGTCCCGCTAGGTGGGCGCCGTGACCGCCACCGTGCACCCACTCAACGTCAAATCCGAGCCGTCGCTCGAGCCGATGATCGCGCTCGTCGCGGCCGATATGAACGGCGTGAACTCGGTGATCCTCGAGCGGATGCAGAGCAAGGTCGCGCTGATCCCCGAGCTCGCCGGCCACTTGATCGCGGGCGGCGGAAAGCGGATGCGCCCGATGCTAACGCTCGCGAGCGCCAGCCTGCTCGGATATCCCGGAACCCGCCACCACAAGCTGGCGGCCGCCGTGGAGTTCATCCACACGGCGACCCTTCTCCACGATGATGTCGTCGACGGCTCTGGCATGCGTCGGGGCAAGCGCACCGCCAACCTAATCTGGGGCAATTCGGCCAGCGTCCTGGTCGGCGACTTCCTGTTCAGCCGCGCGTTCGAGCTGATGGTCGAGGACGGCAGCCTGAAGGTGCTGCGGATCCTGAGCCACGCCTCGGCAGTCATCGCCGAAGGCGAGGTCAACCAGCTGACCGCGCAGCGGCAGATCGACACAGACGAAGAGCATTATCTGGAAATCATCAGCGCCAAGACAGCGGCGCTGTTCGCCGCCGCATGCCGGGTCTCGCCAGTCGTCGCCGAAGCGAGCGAGGATACGGAAGCCGCGCTTGAATGCTACGGCCGCAATCTTGGCATCGCCTTCCAGCTCACCGATGACGTCATCGATTACGCGTCCGATGAAGCCACGATGGGCAAGGATAGCGGCGACGACTTCCGCGACGGCAAGGTCACCCTCCCCGTCATCCTGGCTTACGCGCGGGGCAGCGACGAGGACCGCAAGTTCTGGCGATCCGCGATTACCGGCGAACGAGCGTCGGACGACGACCTGCGGCATGCGACGAGCCTGCTTCGCTCAACCGACGCCTTGGCCGATACGATTGAACGAGCCCGCCACTACGGCCGCCGCGCCATCGACGCCCTCGCCAATTTCCCCGCGAGCAAGGCCAAGTCGGCTCTGACCGAGGCGGTCGAATTCGCGATCGCGCGCGCTTATTAAGAGGCACACCATGACCGTCGCACGCATTTTGGAACTCGATCGCCGGACGACGCAGTCAGGCAAAGCCAACACCGGCCGCTGGCAGCTCGAGTTCGAGCGGCAGGAGGCTCTTCGCCCCGACCCGCTCACCGGCTGGAACGGCTCGGGCGACACCAACACACAGGTCCGCATGGGCTTCGCGACCAAGGAAGCGGCGATCACTTACTGCGACAAGCACGGCCTCGCTTATCACGTAATCCCGGCACCGCCCGTGCGGCTCAAGCTTCAGGCCTACGCCGACAATTTCCGCTGAGGCTTGAAGTAAGTCCATAACGGAGGCAGTCTCGCCCCGCCGAGTAAGGGGGAAGGCTGCGTTTCGCCGACATCCGTCTGGTAATTGGCACCAGACCTGAAGCCATAAAGCTAGCTCCAGTCGCTCACGCGCTCGCCGCGCGGGGCTTTGAGCCGTCGCTTGTCTTCACCGGCCAGCATGCTCTGCTGGATCCCGGGGACTTTGGGTTGGCCAATTTTCCCGCGCTCGACTTGGGCTGCGCCGGAAAGCCCGACCCGCACCAACACGTGAGCGACGTGGAGGCGGCGCTGAGGCCCCTGCTCCGTGACCAGCCCGACCTGCTGATCGTTCAGGGCGATACGTCGAGCGCACTGGGCGGCGCTCGTGCGGCAGCCACCGCTGGAGTTCCGCTGGCCCATGTCGAAGCCGGATTGCGGACGGGCGATCCCGCCCTCCCCTGGCCCGAAGAAGATTATCGCGTTGAAATCGATCGGATTGCCGACCTGCTATGTGCTCCAACCGACCTGTCGGCCTCCAACCTCGCTCGGGAGCGTCTGACGGGCGAGGTCCACGTCACCGGCAACACCAGCATCGATGCCCTCCTCCGCGTCGTCAGCGATTTGCCGAGGCCTCTGGTTCGCGAACGGCATTTGCCAAGCGTTCTCGTCACCTGCCACCGGCGCGAAAGCTGGGGCGATGGGATTTTGTCGATTGCCTCAGCGATCGAAGAACTGGCAGCCATGGGCGTGGCAACCTTTAGCGTGATCGTTCCACCCAACCTGCACGTTGCTCACACGATGCGTGATCGCCTGGAAGGCCTCGTCAGCGTCGCCCTGCAACCGCCCTGTAGTCATCGCGAGCTCCTTCAGCGGATGCAGGATTCCGATATGGTCTTGAGCGATTCCGGCGGCATCCAGGAAGAGGCACCGGTTCTCGGCGTCCCGCTGCTGATCCTTCGCGACAAGACCGAACGGCCCGAAGGTATCGACACCGGCAACATGCGGCTGGTCGGCACCGACAAGGCTAGAATTGTCGATGAGGTTCGCCGCCTGCTGACCGATCCATTCGCCTACTCGGCCATGTGCCGGAGGGCGCTGCCCTATGGCGACGGTCGTGCTGCGCCGCGCATCGCTGCAATCATCGAGCGATGGCTGGAAGCATCCCGCCTACCAGGCGCGAATCCCCTGCGTTACGGTTCGCTGTGAAACGCCGATGCGGCGCGTTCCAGCGCTGAGCCAGCGTTCCACATGCTTCTGCACAATCCGCTCCCAGCGACGCTCGACAGCGTAGTAGAGCGCGACGGCCATGGCGAAGACGATCGCGATTGTTGCCAATATCCTGACCTCGATCGGACCATCAAGCGACCGGATGAGGACGTAGCCGATATTCTGATGCAGCAGGTAGAATGAGTAGCTGACGAGGCCGATGATCGTGATTGCTTTGGGCACACGCAGGGTTTTCAACTGCAGCACGACGAAGGCGGCTAGAGCCATCAATGGCGCCGTTGCAGGATGATGGACGAACCGCGGCGACATCATCACGAATACGACCGCCCAAAAGGCGATTGCGACCGTCTCCAGCCGCGGCAGCCGCCGCCATTCCCACGCCAGCAGGCCGACCAGGAAGAAGGGCGCGGCCGGTCCGATCAAGAGCTGGCTGGAAATCTGCCGTGGGATTCCGCCCAGGAGCTGGAGCGCCAATCCCACCGCGCACAGCCCCAGCCACGCCGCCGATACGTGGCGGCCACGCAGGGCAGTGCAGATCAGTCCGAACAGGATGTAGAATTTCAGCTCGACGACGAGCGTCCAGTAGGCGTGGTCGACGTTCGGCCAATTGGGGATCGCATTCAGCCAGACCATGTTCGACAGCGCGATCGCCGGGGACACTTCGCGCCCCGGCAGGCCGGCAATCGACACGATCGTGAACGTGATGATGATGCCGGCGACATAAGCCGGCTGGATTCTCGCGATGCGGCGGGCCCAGAAATGCTCCAGCGACCGAGAGCTATCCATCGTCATGAAGATGCAAAAGCCGCTGACGATGAAGAACAGATCGACGCCATGCCGCCCCCACTCAAACCTGAAGGGCGTGTATTCGGACTGGAGATACGCCACCGGCAGGCGGGTTGTGTAATGATAGAAAACCACCAGCAGGATCGCGATCGCCCGAAGCAAATCGATGTTGTCCTGGCGCGGCTTTGCGCGCGGAGGCACTGCTGAATCGGAAACGTTGGTGGCCGCCGGAGCCACGCCATGTTCCTGTTTTTGATCCACGTTTTGACGCACTTGGATCTCCGAGACTTCCCTTGGCATACTGGCGGGAAGTTCGCCTGTCAGTATATAGAAAGTTAACGGGGGCAGATTATCCCGTCAAATCCGTTTTTTGTTCAATGGCTTGTTTCGGAAGGCGATTGTTTTGGACCTCACGCTCGTCGCATTGGTGGATGTCATTGCGCTCCTCGGCGCAGTCATCTTTCTGTGGCGCGGAGCCCGTCGAGCCTGGCGGTTCGTTCGCCTTGCGGGCAGGACCTCGGTCGGAACGGCGCTTCGCCGGAGCCGCTTCGTGGCCGCTCGCCAGGCCTTTCGCTGCGCCACTGACCTTCACTATTACATCTCCCGTCTCGCGCTTTTTTTCTCGGCGTGCCTGATCGGTCTCACTGGCCTGATCCTGGTCGCCGCGAGCACGGATCATGTAGATTGGTCACAATCGCTGACGCTGCTCGCGCTTGCTGCGTTCGTCGCCTGGATGAGTCTGCGGATTGCGAAGTTGAGCAGGCTGGTCATGGCGTTCCGCAGGCGGCTTCGCCGCCGCCGCACGGGCTAATTGATCGGGATCTCGCGCAGGGTCAGGATCCCGAAATCACCCTCAAGCTCGATGACATTGTCATCGTCATCATCGCCCCGCCTGAATTCAGGATTCGAGCCGGTTGCCGGCCTTGCCTCGATGACGGCCGGAAGCTTGCCGGTTTCGTCGGACACGATACCGACGATCTCGACGATGCTCACTTCTTCGGACAGGAGCTCGTTGTCGGAGTCGTAGGATCGATCGATGCGGACCCGGCAACGCAGGGCGTCGCCCGGGCGGATGTCGATGGTACGCCGGTAGAAGCCGTCAACGATCGCGCCTGAATCGCATCTCGCCTCGAGGCGCTGCGAACCATGACGAAGTCGCCACCTGCCACTTCGCGTGTAATCCGGCTCTTCGACGATGAGGATCATCTCACCGTCAGGGCTTCTCAAGAGCGTCTTGGCCAGGAGTGACCCAAGGTCGAGCTCGGCGGCGCTAAGGTCGAAGTCGGCCGCCCCGCGATGCATGACAACCTTGATGCTTTCCGCATTCGGAATGGCGGTACGCAGCTCCTGAATCGCGGCAACGGCGCGGATCAGGTCGGCCTGCGCCGGCGGCTGGATCCTGTCCGGGAGTGTACCATTCGCAAGCACCTGTATCGCCCTGGCGAGGTCGGGCAGCTGCGGCGATGCGGTAGCAAGCCAACCGAGGATGGTAAGCGTCCCGCGCGCCAGGAAGGTGAGCTGCAGCTCATCCGCCTGCACCGGCTTCAGCCGCATCCTGACGCTCGTGCTGTCGCTGGGCAGGTCCTGCACGATCCGAAGCGTCTCGAACGCGCCGATGGGCCCGCCTGCTAGGGCCGAGTAACAAGCTTCGAATGCGGTCGCGAGGCTGCCGGCTGGGGATGTCAGGCAATCCATCCCTCCCGGCGAGTAGATGACCTGCACAACGACTTCCGTGTCAGTCAGTTCGGACCGGTCGGAGAGCTCGAGGCCTCCACCAAATCCATCCCAGTCCATCGTCGATTCCCCGAATTAAACTTGGATTAACTACCTTCTTATTTCACGAGTCAACGAGTGCGACTATTCGGTCCCAATGTGGGACAATCGTCCGTTAACCAAAAACTCCGCTATTGCAGCGTGTTGCGCAATTCCCGTTATTAACTTAACGTTTACCGAATCGAGTCGTCGACGCGTTAACGCTGATTTTGGGGTCTGCGCTATCGCACCGGAGCCGTCGACGTTGTTGAAAATATTGCCCGGCCCATCGTGGGAAGCGGCGGACCGGCACAGCGGCGGAGCACGTTGACCATTGCCTCATTGAGGGACGAGGCAACCAGCGGCTCCACGGCTGAGCAGGAAGATTTTGCTTCCGAGGCAGGACGTTGGGAGTTGGCGTGTGGATCAAATCGTTACCTCTGCCACTGAAGGACTGACGCGCCCCACCGCCAGCGTCACGCTGTCCAAGGCCGAAGATCCAGCGAACGCGACCCTGCTGTTTCCAGATCCTTCGTTCGTCCGGGAAGTCGAGCAGCCGTTTCTTCATGCGGATCTTCCGCGAACGAAGAAGCCCGGCGCGCTTGCCTCAAGAGCCTTGGATATCCTGTTCTCCCTCTGCCTCATCATCCTGACCCTGCCGTTGATGCTCTTCTGCGCGCTCGCCGTGCGGCTGAGCGGTCCTGGCCCGGTCATCTTTTCACAAAAGCGGATTGGCCGCTTCGGCGATGAATTCAGCTGCCTCAAATTCCGGACAATGGTCCAGGATGCGGAACAGGCCATGCCTGCCTTGCTGGAAGCCTCATCGGACGCCGGCTTCGAATGGAGCGCGACCCAGAAGCTCACCAACGATCCACGCGTAACCCGCGTTGGCCGCTTCCTCCGTCGCTATTGCCTCGACGAGCTCCCGCAGCTTTTGAACGTGCTTTGGGGCCAGATGAGCATCGTCGGCCCCCGCCCGATCGTCGCAGCGGAGGTCGTTCGCTATGGCCCCTTCTTCATCGACTATTGCTCGGTGAAACCCGGTCTCACGGGCCTCTGGCAGGTCAGCGGCAAGCATTTGCTGCCCTATCAGGATCGGGTTCGCCTCGACGCGGCCTACGCCAATTCGAAATCGGTGCGGACGGATCTGGCAATCCTTTGCCGGACGGTTCCGTTCGTGCTGGCCGGAAAGAACGTGTGACGATGAACAATCGGCGTCACATGATGAGCGGAGAACGGAACATGCGAGCCCTTCGCCTGGCCCCATTGCTTGGCCTCACTTTGTGCACGCCATCGGCACTGAATGCGCAGGTGGCACCGACGCAACCGATGGACACGGCGGTCGATATCACGGCGCCAAATCCCAACGCGTCAATCGCCCCCCTCGACCATCTCCAGGTGACCGTCTTCCGTGAGCCTGAAATGTCCGTCGAGGACGCTCTCGTCGATGAAAGCGGCACCTTGTCCCTACCCTTGGCCGGCTCGGTCACTGCGGCGGGCAAGTCGACCGCCGTGCTGTCTCAAGACATTGCCGCGAAGCTCGGGCACTATTTGCGCGACCCGCAGGTATCCGTCACGCTTAAGCAGGCCGCCAGCCGCCGGGTCACCGTCGCCGGCTCGGTCATGCAGCCTGGCGTCTATCCGATCGAGGGGCGTCTGACGCTACTTCAGGCGGTCGCCCTTGCTCGCGGCCCTGCCAAGGTCGCATCGCTCGATCAGGTGTTCATTTTCCGCACGCGTAACGGCCAGCGGAACGTCGCCCGGTTCAACCTCGGCGACATCGCCAAGGGCAAGGCGAACGACCCCGAAGTCATCTCCGGTGATACCGTGTCGATCGGCGCGTCGGGGTTCAAAACTGCATGGCGTGATGTCTTGGACACCGTCAGCTCATTCAGCCTTTGGAGAATCGTCCCTTAGCGTTGCTGGGGGCCAGGAGCCGGTCATGAATAATCTCGTCTTGTCAGGGCAAAGCCGCTTCGCGGACCTCGAGCTGGTTCCTCTCGAAAGGGAAATCCCGCAATCGACGGCGCTCGAACAGCTCTTTGCCGCCCTTTACCGGCAGCGTTATCTGATCGCGTCCTGTGTCGGGGTGTGCATGCTCTTGGGGGCGCTCGTCTCCCTGACGGCGGCACGCACCTACACGGCGTCTGCATCGGTACAGCTCGACCAGCAGACACCGCAGGTCTTTGGCAACAACGACCTCGACCCCACTCCCAGCGTCCAGGATTCCGACCGCTTCCTGCAGACCCAGCTCGATCGACTCCACAGCCGGAGCATTGCCGAGCGGGTGTATGAAGAGCTCGGAATCGGCAAATCGCCGGCAACGCTGAGAGCGCTGGGCGTCGAGCCTGCCGATCAGGCGACCAACGAGGCGCTGGGTGTCGCGGCATTGCAGGCCGGTATGGACGCGCGCCTCGGACTCAACACCCGTCTCGCTCAACTGTCCTTCACCAGCTACGATGCAAACGTGTCCGCTCGGGTCGCCAACGGCTTTGCCGACGCGCTCGCGGAGTCGAACATCGACGCCAAGCAGGATACGTCGAACAAGGCCAAGCAATACCTGCTCGAACAGCTCGCGCCGGCCAAGGATCGCCTTGAGACGTCAGAGCGTGAGATGCTCGCCTATGCACGCAAGGCCGACCTCACGACGACCGTCGTTCCGACCAGCGGCGACAATGACCGGGGTGGTTCGCTCCGCTCGCAGCAACTGGGCCAGATGACAGATTCGCTATCGCAGGCGACCACCCGGCGCATCGACGCACAGCAGCGCTGGGCTCAGGTCCAGGGCACGGCCGCCCTCTCGCTGCCAGAGGTCGAGAGCAACAGCGCGATCCAGAACCTGGTTGCCCAGAAGGCCCAGCTTCAGGCGTCGCTCGAAGAGAACCGTCAGCGCTACACGGACGAGTATCCGGCCGTCAGGGAGACGGCGGCCAAGATCAAGGAGTTGGACGGCCAGATCAACAGCTTCGCGTCCAGCATCCGGTCATCGTTCTACGGCCAGTATCTCGCCGCCGCCCAGCAGGAGCGCCAGATGCAGCAGTCCGTTGCATCGCTGAAGGGCGCCGCCATGTCGGAGCGGGAACGCAGCGTCGGCTTCAATTCGCTCAGCCGTGAGGTGGAGACCAACAAGGCTTTCTACGACGGCCTGCTCCAGCGTTACAAAGAGGTCGCGACCGCGGCCGGCGCAACCGCCGCCAACGTGACCGTGCTCGACCACGCCTGGCCGCCGTTCCTCGCCGACTCCCGCAACCTCGCGCGCAACCTCGCGCTCGGCGGGATGGCCGGCCTGATGCTCGCTTTCATGATCGGATCGCTTCGTGAGCGCATGCATTTCGTTGTGCGATCGTCTGACGACCTCGAGCGCCGAATGAACATCCCGGCCCTCGGCGTCGTGCCGAAGATCGCCGCTCCCGACGACAAGCCGGAAACGGTCGCGACGCAATTACTTGCTCAGTCGGAAGCCTATCACTCGATCGCGGTTGCGCTCGAAGATGCGTCATCGGGAACGCTTCCGAAAACCCTGCTGGTCACCAGCAGCGCGGCTTCGGAAGGCAAATCGACGTCGGCGATCGGCATCGCCCGCAGCCTCAGTGCGATGGGCAAGAACGTCCTGTTGATCGACGGCGACCTTCGCCGTCCGTCCGCCGGCAAGGTCGCCGTTGATCCGCTCGCCGATCAGGCAATCGAAGTGCAAGAGCCCTCGAACAGGGTGGTGGCTTTCTTCCGGAGGAATTTCGGTAAGATAACGAACCTCGTCAGGCGCGCTTATGGCGACCCTGAATTGGCGCCGATGGGCTTTGTAAAAAGCGCAGTCGCGGGCACGACCCGGGGCCGACGGAAAAATTCGAAGCCTGGCCTGTCGGACGTTCTCAAGGGCTCGACAGCGATCGAGAAGACCGTCCAGAAGAGCAGCAGCAACGAGTTCAATATCGTTCGTGCAGGCGATCACAATTCGAACCCCGTCAGCCTTCTGGCGGCCGACAAGATCAAGACGGTCTTCCAGAAGCTGGCGGCGGACCATGACATCGTCATCGTCGACGGTCCGCCGGTCATGGGCCTTGCCGACGCGGTGCTGCTCGCTCGAAGCGTTGACGCGGTCCTCGTCGTGACGGAGGCGAACAGGACGCTGCTCACCCAGCTCAATGTCGCGCTGTCCCGCCTTCCGGGGAGCAACATCATCGGCGGCATCATCACCAAGTTCGATGCCAAGGCGGCCGGCGTGCACTACGGCGACTACAATTACTACAGCTACGATGAACGTTCGTCCGCTGATGACGTCGTGCCCGCGTAAAGCCGGGCTCGAGTAGGTAAGGTGGCGACCCGAGTCAGTCTCCGGCGTTATCCGTCGCCAGTCGTCACGGGTGGTTACAGCGGACTGAATTCGGGCAATTACGTCGGCTGGTTCTTCTCGCTCGCCACCTTCATGGGGCTTCTGGCTGCGGTCGTCGCGCTCAACTCGTTCAAGGTCGGCGGCGTTCCCGTGCGTGCCTTCGTGACCGTCGGCGTGCTCGGCCTCATCGCAATTCTCTACTTCGACAAGGCCGCGGACGTGTTCCGTCGGAATGCCCTGTTATTGACCATGGCGGTCGCGCTGGCTGCCCTCGGCGGCTTCGTCAGCGTGATTTACGGCAGCGACCTCGGCGACATCATCAAGGAACTGATGGAAGTCCACATCCAGGCTGTGGTGACGATCTTGGCTGCGGGCATCCTGGCGCGCGTTTGCGGGCCAAGGGCCGCCGCCTTCGCCATCATTGCCGTTGTTGCACTAAGCGCGGCTGTCGCTGCCCTGCAAATGCTTGGATTCCACCAGGCCTGGGATCTTCGAAAGGCGCTCGGCCCCCTTCCGGCGGAAGCATTGGAAGGGGTGAAGAAAGGCGCGCTCAGACCCTCCGGATTGTCCTTCTCGCCGATCCAGCTCTCCACACAGCTCTGCCTCGCCTTTGCTGCGTTCGCCGCGGTTCGGGACAAGGTCCGTAAACCATCGAAGGCCGGCGTGAAGCCCGACCCTTTGATCCTGCTTGGACTGATCGGGCTTTGCGCCGCGTCCTTCGCGGTCGAGACCCGTGCGCCGGTCATCGGCGCAATGATCTTCCTGGTGATCTACGCGATCAGCCGGCGCTCGGCCGGGTTTGCGTTGCTGCTGATCATGGGCGGCGCCATCCTCTATTTCATCGGCCCGACGCTTCTCGCAGCGGTTCAGGGCAGCGCGCCGCGGATGGTCAAGGTTGACGACAATTCAGCGGTGGGCCGTTTCACCATGGCCTATTACGGTATCCGCCTCTTCCTCGATAATCCGCTCGGCTATGGCCTGGCGTTCGATCCAGCCGGCATGTGGGGCAAATATTGGTTCGACTTGTACACCATGCCCGCGCCGATGGTCGTGCAGGTTCACGACCTCCACAATTTCGTGCTGAGCATGATGAACATCTACGGCGTCGGGCTTCTGCTTCTCGCTCCGCTTGCCTGGAAACTCCTTCGGCAGTCCGGTGGCTCGCTGATCTTCTTCATCCCGTACATTTTCCAGATTCTGTTTCACAACTCCGGTCCGTTCTACAACGACAACCTGATCTGGTTCGTCATCGCGGCGATCGCCGCGGCGAACACCAATGCAGGCCCGGAAGTGCTTGCCCATGTCAGGGCCGGCGGACGCAAATTCGCCCTCGTGCGCCACACCCGGCGCACTGCGCAGCGCTGATTTAGCTAACTGGCCAGGCCGCCGGGCGACGGGTCCGGGCGGTCAAGTCCCCCGGCGCCGGATAGACGTGGTTGGCATATTCAGCGACCACCGGGCAGCTCGCGCCCGACCCGTAATAGCAGCCGATGTTCCAATAGGATTGGGCGAAGTGCGATCCGATCGACACGCCTGAAATGTCGACTATCTTCCTGCCGTCGATCCACACCCTGAGTGAACCCGCATTCGGGTCCAAAACGAGATTGTAGACCAGGTCGTGTGCTTCATCGAAGCTGACCGGCCCGCGAAAGCGGACGCTGCCATTGCCGTCAGCGTCCAGCTCGCCACGCGTCGTAATCAACAACTGCCCGTCATTGGTCCGCCGGAACGCGACCGCCGGCGATCCACCGAACTTCGACCCGATGTGGATTTGCCCGTGGACGCCGCCGTGAAGTCTCGCCATCCCCAAGGGGTCGGCCCAGCGGTGATGAATGAACGTCATTGCTCCCCACAGCGGGACGCCATTTGGCAATCGCTCGCGATTACCGCCCGGAAGACTCCCGCTCAGCTCGGAGCGAAGCTTCCCCGGCGGATCGATCTTCGAATGATCGCGCTCGGTGTTCCTGATTTCGAACCGGGCCGTCTTGGCGCCGAGCTGCAGGCAATAATCCATGCCCGCGTTCCACGTCGAACCCATGTTGCACCGCCAGGTGCGGTCCGCCCACTCGACCGTCTCCGGCGCAAATCCGCGCTCGAGGATCGACGCATAGGCTGCCCCTCGCGCCGGAGCAGCGCGGCAAGCGGTCGGCAACAGGATGGAGCTTGCTCCAACAACGCAGAACTCACGACGCGAAAACATGACTCAACCACTCCTCGGCGTCCTCGCGCGATCTTAGCTCAACAAGCGTCGCACCGCGATATTCGGGCGACCTTAAAAGTCGTCCATATTCGCGGCGCTCACGCAGCGTCTTCGGAATTCGCCCCAACCGCGTCGACCAGGTCGCATGGGGCCGCGGTTCGCGACGATCGTTACGGTGACGCCTCTTGCCCGCAAACCGGCGGAACAGCTGCGCGATAACCGTGCTCGCCGGATAGTTGAGCCAGACCACCGTGTCCGCGCGCCTCCAAATGGCATCGCGGACATCGCGATAGTGGCCGTCGATGATCCATTCGTCGGCGGCGACTGTTTTGCTCACCGCATCGGCAAAGCCGGGCTTCTGCCGAAGCTCGTCGAGTTCATGCAAAGTCAGCCCAAGCTTCGCCGCCAGCCGCCGCGCTAGGTGCGTCTTCCCGCTGCCCGTCGAGCCCACGACCGAGATTCGCCGCATGTCAGCCGCGACCAAGTTGGCAGCGACCGCATCGGCCACGACCTGCGTCGGCAGTGATCCATCGATCGACTGCACCTCGATTCCCGCCAGACGCGCCGCCGCGATCAGGCTGTCGGGAAGCGCGGACGTCCGGACCAGGTCCTCGTGGATTTGCGCGGCCTCGAGGCCGTCCAGCCGGCTGTTGCCATGCAGCCGCTCCGCAATTCTGCCGGAAGCTGTCTCTGGGTCGACCTCCAGGTAAACGATGCGCGCATCGATCCCTTCGTACATCGTGCGGATCAGCGGCGCCGCTACCGCCGGATCGACGGCCGTCTTGTGCGCTGCATAAAGAACCGACCAGAGTTCCTGCAGCAGTCCCTGGTCCAACAGGATCGCGCCATTGACCGAGCGCAGACGGCAGCTCTTCGCGAGTATCCGCGACAGGCGCGACAGGCTGTCGAAGCGAGCAACTCGCGCAGCCACCGCAAAGCGTATGACGGCGCCGACGCGCGAAGGCCGGGCATGATAGGCCGCGAGCGCTAGAGCCTTGCGCAGCATCGCCCGTGCCTTCCAGCGCCTGGCGACGTCATGCCGCGTCGAAAAGGCGGCTTTCTCCGCGACCGCATTGGCCAGGGTCGACTTGCCTGATCCGGGCACGCCAAAAAGCTCAACGAGCATTGGACTTCACTGCTTCCTTGGCTTCCCGCCACGCCGCGACGTAACGCTCCATGCTCTTCTCGCTCGAGAAGCGATCGCGGATCAGCTCACGTGCCCGTGCCCGCCGGGCTCCGGCCGCCCGCTCTGATTCACCCAGCAGCGCCGTCATCGCCGCCCCGATCGTAGCCTCATCTCTCGGATCGACGACCTGGCCGATTCCGGCGTCCGGAATCAGTTCCTCGATCCCTTCCGAATTCGACGAGATCACGCCGCACCCCGCCCACAAGGCTTCTTTCACGACATTGGGCAGCCGTTCCGACGGCTTGGTCGACAGCAGGACGAACACCCCGCCCTGCTGCAGCTCCGAGAACAACTGGCGACGCGATACATGCCCCGCGAACATCACCGCGTCCGCGCAACCCAGCTCGCGGGCAAGCTCCTCGAGCTTCGCTCGCTCCGGACCATCGCCGAAGATCCTGAGCGACGCACGCGGTTCGGTCTTGCGCGCGCCAGCGAATGCCCGGATCACGCCGTCCACATTTTTCGCTGACACGAGCGCCGACGCAGTCACGAAGCGGAAGCAATCGCGCGCACCATCATCGCGGATGTCCGGCAGCGGAATTCCGCGATTGACGATCCGCACCAGCGCTCCCTCCGGCGCCTTGCGCTCGACATAGTCGCGGTTCGCCTCGGCATGGCTGAAGATGACCTCGGCCGAATCCAGAGTCAGCCCAACCAGGAAATCGTCGGCAATCAGATCATAGGCGCCGACGAACGCGCTCCGCACGGCCGGTGCGCCCTCGCCTTCCAGCAGCGGCAGCACCAACCCGACGTGCCGCGACCAGAAAGCATGCGCCACGTCCGCACCCTGCACCCGTCGCGCAATCTCCAGCAAGCGCGGCAGGCACAGCATCGCCTGCGCCGCCGTCTTTGGAGCGGAGGGCACCGCTTTCACGATCTGCTCGATCAGCCGCGCCGCCGCCTTGCGCTCGCGCCACATCAACGCCGGCCAAGCCAGCGCCCCGCCTACGCTCGGCCGGTCGATCGTCAGATCTGCGGGCACATCACACAGCTCGCGAAGCTTCCGCTCATTCGAGGGCCGCGCCTTCACCGTGTACACCGTCACTCGATGGCCAAGCGCCATCAACGCGGCGATGTCGGATGCTGCAAACGTCTCGGTCGCGACAGGAAATTGCTGCAGCAAATATGCAATCTCGAGCGGCGCTTTCGTCATCGCGATTTGGCCGGCGACCAGGTCGCGTAAGTCTGCCCCCGCATTGCGCGGACCACGCCAGCCAGGGTCGCAAAAATGGCGAGCAGGATTTCGCGCACCGACGCCAGAGGCCCGCGCCGCGCCGCTTTCAATAAACTAAGGCCAATGAGGCCAAGAACCGCCAAAATCGCCGCCCCTGCGATCGACACCGTCGCCACCGCGGCCAGCGCAAAGACGCCGCCGAGCATGAGGAACAATCCACCGTACCAGCGCAGCATTTTGCGCGAGAAATATTTGAACCGATCGCGCCCCGACATCTGCCTGATCTTCGCCTGCATGCACTTATGCGTGTGATACGCGCGCGCGCCGATGCGCACCTTGCGCTGGAACTCCTCGTCCGACCGCGCGACCACTTTCTCATAGCCGATGACGTCGACCGCCTTGACCAGCCGGCGCCCGGCGAAAATCACGCTCATCGACACCGTGAAATCGTCCTGCACCGTGTCGGGGAATTGCGGGTACAGCGAACGCCGCGTGCTAAAGAGCCCGCCGGTCGCGCCCATCACGTTTCCGGTGTCCGACTCCAGCTGCTGCAGCCGGTCGTCCAGCCGCACATATTTCGATCCGACACTGCTGGTCGCGCTTCCCGCGGCGACCTCAGTCTGGATTGTGCAGCACAGGCCGCCGACTTCTGGATCGGCGTAATAAGGTAGGGCCCGCTCGATCGCATCGCTCGCGATGATAATATTGGCGTCGGTGAAGATGAGTATGTCCCCGCTCGCCTGCGCCGCCAGCTTTTTCATGCCCACCGCTTTACCGGTGCGACCGGCACCGCGAACGACCGTCAGCAAATCGGGATTCCCGGCGAGTAGCTCGTACGTCCCGTCGCTCGATGAATCGTCGTAGACGAGGATCTCAAGCGCCGGATGAAATCGCTTCAGCTCGCGTAGATTTTCGATCTTGGCTGGAAGGCACTCGATCTCGTTGTAGGCGCAGAACAGCAGCGAGGTGGAAAGGTCGGCGGGAGCGCGTCGTATCGGGCGCTTGCTCATCAACCGTAGCGCCACCGGATAGAGCAGGTACGGATAGACGAACAGCAGCAGGCAGGTGGCTGACAAAGCAACCAAAACCCATGTTGTTGCGATCAATTAATCCCCCAAACCCCTAGAGCGGGGTGCACGGAACCATTTGAATCGTCAACATTTATAAAGACAGCTCAGCATAAGCGTTCGGCTGAAACTGTCATAATTTAGGAACTATCTTCGGATAGGTGTTATACATGACCTCGAACGTAATCAGACGCTACGCTAGCCCGGTGTATCCGCTTGGAAGCATCGGCTTTAAGCTGGAGCCGCGCACAATCGACCAGCTACGAAGAGACGAACGGTCAGCCGACTTCGAGGATGAGTCCCTCGACACGGGGATCGCTATGCCCGTCGCCGAGGACGACCGCGCACCGCTCGCGACTCGCATGCGGGTTGTCTTCGCGCTGTCGGCCCTTTCCTGGCTTGTGGTCGCCCTCATCGCGTTTGGGATTATCGAGATCCTTCGCGCGATCTGATCCGGTTCGAAACACCGCAATCTCAAATCCTTGCCCGGTGTATACAAAACGGTAACGTTGCTACCGTCGCCTGAGGGAGCGGACGGGTTTGCGAACTGGCGGGTCATTAGGGTCACGGCTGGCAAAGAACATTGGCTGGGTGGTCGGCTCACGTGGTGTGAGCGGCATCATCAGCATTGCCTATCTCGCGGTCGCCGCGCGCGCGCTCGGTCCGGCGAAATTCGGCGTCTTCGCTTTGATCCTTACTTACGCGCAGATGATCGGCAATCTCGTCCAGTTCCAGTCGTGGAAGGGCGTGATCCGCTACGGCGCATTGCATCTCAGCGCCGGTCGTAACGACCGGCTTGGCAGACTTTTCGGCTTCACCTGCGCGCTCGATATCGGCAGCGCGCTAGCCGGCGCCGCAATCGCCCTGGTCGGCGTGCCGCTGCTCGCGCCGTTAATGCACTGGCACCGGGACGAGGAAACGCTCGCATCGGCCTTTGCCGCCGTCCTGTTGCTGACGACCGGTGCCACTCCGACCGGTATGCTCCGGCTCTTCGATCGCTTCGACATCGTCGCTTATTGCGAGTTCGTCGGGCCGATCGTTCGTCTCGGCGGGGCACTCATCGCATGGGCGCTCGGCGCATCTGTGGCGGTTCTTTTGTGGGTGTGGGCGATCGCCGGGGTCGCGCAATTCCTGGTCCAGTGGATTGCGGCGATCGCCGCGACCCACAGCCCGATCAAGCTGGGCATCAAGAGCTTCAAGGAAGCGATGCGTGAGAACGAGCGGATCCTGCCTTTCATGGTCCAAACCAACATCTCCAACTCGGTCAGCATGTTCTGGACTCAGATTGGAACGCTGGCGGTTGGCGCCGTCGCGGGCCCGGCCGAGGCTGGTGGATTCCGTTTCGCTCGCCGCCTTTCGAAAGGGATTTTACGGCCCGTCCAGCCGGCGATTCTCGCCATCTATCCCGAAATGACCCGGATGGTCGCGGAGGAGGACCATCGCCGACTTCGTACGATGGTCATTCGTGTCTCCGCCTTGGCGGCGCTTCTCGCACTCGGTGTCGTGCTCGCAACCTGGATTGGTGGGCGGCAGATCTTGCACCTGCTCGCGGGACGCCAGTTCGAATTTGCCTATCCGTTGTTGGTTTTGCTTATGGTCGCGAGCGCGATCGAGCTGGTCGGCTTCGTTTTCGAACCGCTTCAGAACGCGCACGGGCACAGCTGGAACGTGTTGCGCTCCAAGCTTTGGGCAGCCGCGATCTATTGCGCCCTGCTGGTCATCATGCTGCCGACTCTGGGTGCATCGGGGGCAGCATGGGCGGCTATCGTCTGCGCCTTGGTGTTGGTTGCGCAGCTCGCCTATCTGACGGTGAAGACAATTCGCGGGACTGGACCTGAGACGGCGGCGCCGGAAGTCGCCGGCTAACGGTTCCACCGGGCGGCGAGGTCGGTTCCGGCCACCTTGTCCGCCAGTTCCAGCTCCGGCTTGAAGATTTCCCGAAGTCTTCGCTCGGTCTCAGGGCTCATCTTCGGCTTATCGTCGCCATAGGGGCGATAGAGGATGTTGCGGATCGTCCGGTTGGTTTTGACCTTGCCGCGGATCCAGTTCAGCCCAAGCTTGCGCGCCAGCGTCGATAGTGTCTTGGCGCCGCCCGCGAGCGCCGTGCTTCGCGGGACACCGGCGGGCAGGACCTTTCCCTCAAGCTTGCCCGGCAGCGGAAGCGCCTCGACGCCAAGGAAATCGAAAATGCCTTTGGCGAAACCGCGCGGGTCGGTCGCAAGATCATCGAAGATCGCGATGTGGAAGCGGTCACGATCGAAATGCTCGAGGAATTGCGACAACTGCGTCCCGTAGCGGCTGCGGTTGATCAGTCCCGGATCGCGCTCCAGTTCCTCTTCGAAGGTCCCGCTCATCGACCCGTTCTTCACCCGGTCGAGATAGTCGGAGAAGGTTCGCTGCGTTGGGTCGCGAAGGCAGACCAGCATCCGGATGTCGGGCAGCGCTTCCTTGATCCGTCCCGGCGCCTTGTCGGACGCAAGGTAGGAATGCGAAATCTCGCCGACCGCCTGATGCTGTGGCTCGGGCTTGAAGTTGCTTACGTACCAATCCCAGCCTTTTTCGAACCGCGTTGAGAAGAAACCGAGGTTTTTGCCGGGATAAGCGTAGACCTGCGGATGCCAGGACAGCAGCTGGAACAGCCAGGTCGATCCCGACTTGCTGGTGCCGATGTAGAGGTAATTGGGCACGGCGGTCATACGCAAACTCCGAAACTCAGGCTTTTTGAGCGCCGTCGCAACTCAGCGAAAGTTAGCGGTGGAGAGGGAAATTGCACTGCTAAATCCGAGAGCCCGTCGTGGGCCTGACGAAGAGCCCGTACGCGCGCTTGACCAGGCTGGCCGCCGTCTTGGATGACTTATCGTCCCACAGCCGGTGAAATCCCCACTGCAAATTACCGACACCGCGTGCCGCGCGGCCGCTGAGGTTCTGCTCCGTCGCGGCCAGCCTCAGCGCGTGCTTTACCCTCACCGCCGGGCCGGAAATGAGATCGGCGGGAACGCGGATGCCGTAGAGGTTGGATAGGGCGATGGCCTGCAACTGCAGGGCGCCACGCCCCTCGCCCGATGAGAGTGCTCGCTTGAGCCGATCCCAGTCCAGTCCGCCCGGCGCCTTCGCGATATTCGCAAGATCGTGGAGGTGCCGGAGATCGATCCGAAGGCGCCAATAGTCGCCCTCCTTGATCATGTCGTGGACGATCAGGTGAAGCGCTTGCGAAGTCGCGTCGGGTACGCCGGCCGTCACCCCCTCCTTTTCGACGAGCGCGGTCGTGTCGCGCAGGTCTCCCGAGAAATAGCTGGCCGAGCGGCGGCTCGGGCGGTCGTGAAGCTCAAGCTCTCCGGCATCGTCCGGCCGATGCAACTCGCGCGGGATCGAGCCTTCGCGGTAGCCGAGCTTTGCCAGCGCGGCCTTGGTCGCTGCCATCTTCTCCGGCTCGATATTGATATCGATATCGCTCAGCATCCGCGCGCCAAGGTCTTCCTCACTCGAAGTGAAAAGCTGAATGCCGCCTTTGAGCAGGATAGGATGGATTCCAGCCGCATTTAGCGCACCCGTAGCCTCAATTAGCTGTGATTTAAGGCGCCGATTCCGCTCCAGATTCCGGTCATGAAGCAGTGCCAGGTAATCCCGCACCTCGGCCGGCACCCGCTCCAAAACCCCGTGCTTTCTCAACGAGATATAAAGCGCCGGCACCAACCACCCAAGGTTCGCGACTCGAATCAATTCCGGCCATAGCGTCTCTTCCGGCACCTCCCCCCCAAACACCGCGATCAACCGCCGCAGGTTCTTAGCCGATCCCCTCACGCGCACAGCCCATCGAGCGCGCGCACGCCGTCGAAGAGGCCGCTGTAGGTCAGCTTCGCGCAGCGAGCATTGTCGAGCGCGGTGACGAGCGCGCGGAACCCGGCGCGAGTCAGCTGCTGGTCGCGGGAGGTCGCCTCTGAAATAAGAGTGCCGAGCATATCAGCCGGCTCGACGTCTTCCAGTTGGGCTTCACCGTCGGGCTGGCGATCCAGGATGACTACTGCGCCAATCGTCCACGGCCCGGGCGCGGCAATTCGATCGGGGAGAATGTAGCGCACATCGAAGCCGTCCGGTCGGTGATAGCCCTCGCGGGCGGCAAGTTCCGGCCAGTGCCGATCGATCATTGGCCACGAGCTCGATTTGGCGGTGATCGGGAACGGCAGTCCGATGATCAGTCCGTCATCAAGCACCAGCACGACATCGTCGGCCGCTAACTCCCAACCGGCGCGACTCAGCGCCAATGACAGCGTGGATTTGCCAGCGCCGGGCGCGCCCGCGAGAAGCAGCGCTTTGCCGTTCCTGATCAGCGCAGCGGTGTGGAGTGCCACCTCGTACGTCGCCAAGCGCAACACCTGTTCGAGCAGGTCGGCCTTCAACGTGGCGACAAAGTCCGCCGGCTTGCATAGCCACATGGCTTTGTCGGGCGGATAAAACTCGATTGTCTCGCCGGCAGAGCGGGCGATGATCCGGCAATCGCTCTCGGAACGGTCGGTCCGCAGATATCCGAGCGTCCGAATGACATCGGGGACGAGATCCTCGGACAAGTGGACGTCAACGACCGAGGCATGCGGAATCTCGACGGTAACGGCAGTCAGGCCATCGATGGGAATGGCCGCGTTCAGCGGTTCGCTCTGCGCGCGCGCTGGATTCTGGGTGCTTCGCGGGATGGCCTGAAGCTGAGCCAAGGCCTGCGCCACCGCTGGCGTTGCTGAAGCCTCATCGACTCCCGCCCTGACCAGTTCGTCAACAACAGCCTCCGACGACATGCCCGCGCGCAGCGACTGCCAGACGAAAGCAGTCAGCTCATCGATCTCGTAAATGGCCTGGGTGGCTTCACTAAAAAGCAGCTTGCGCCCTCCAAGAGAGCGCAAGTCTGCATCGGGTGAAACGTCTTCGATCACTGAGGCACTCCGGTAGCCGATCGATGCGACTGCCGGAACTACGCGCATTTTGCGAACGAAATGCCTCAGGCACGACCAGTCAGGTTAGTGACTGCGCCCTTTACTCCAGCAACTAAGTCCTGGCTTAGCCGTGTCCGTGTCCGTGTCCCGGATTGTACTGGACGTGGCTCTTCGTGTCGGACGCGCCGTGGCTTCCCGGATTGCCAGGGCCGGTGCCATCACCGTCATTAACCTTCGGGTTTCCAGGCGGCTGCGGATCTGGGCCGTTGCCAACACCGTTATTGCCCTTCGGTCCGCCACGAGGCCCACCACCGGACTTCGCAATTGCTTGCGAGCTCATCGATGTGGACAACAGGAACGTGACCGCGGGCGGGGTGACGGCAGCGAACGTGCCGGCCTTCTTCAGAAATTCACGCCGATCGTCGTTATGCTCGGTCGGAGACGTCATACATCACCTCTCTTTGGACACGAATCGTTTTGTTAAATAGTTGTTAATTTTACGGTAGACAAGCGTTTATTGCGCAGCAGAAAACGCCCCTTTTCAAGGGTCATAAGCCCGGCGATTGCGATGGTGACCCCTACGGGACTCGAACCCGTGTTTTCGCCGTGAGAGGGCGACGTCCTAGACCGCTAGACGAAGGGGCCAGCGCTGAAAGCGAGGGCGGCATA